>Ga0207783_1000252_pt1 | contig 9918 bp, 9 predicted proteins | sample LuqExpMetageno63_FD_187820 | JGI IMG/M metagenome (GOLD analysis project Ga0207783, IMG submission 187820) | Tropical forest soil microbial communities from Luquillo Experimental Forest, Puerto Rico - Sample 63 (SPAdes) | ecosystem: Environmental > Terrestrial > Soil > Tropical forest ... | reverse complement strand
CCCAGACAGATTCATCAAATCTAAGGGGAATGCGTATTCTCTTGGTCGAGGATTCCTGGCAACTCGGAATGGCCTTGAAGAATCTGCTTCGAAGTTTTGAAGCGGAAGTAGATGGACCAGTCGCAACTGCATCCGACGCCGATCGGTTGATTTCCCAGCACGTTCCCGATGCCGCCGTCGTCGATATCAATCTTCGGCATGGCGAGCGCTCATATGGCCTCATTGATCGACTAATTGATCAAGGTGTTCCTGTTATCGTGACTTCGGGTTACTCGAATCTCCCGGCACTCCCGGCAAAGGCATACATCTTGGAGAAACCGTTCCGCGAAGAAAAACTTATCGCGATTTTACGTTCGGTGGCAGGTACGCAGTGAGATCTCTCTCTATCATTAGCCACCAGTGAATCTCTCACCGCTGCTCGATAGGCACCTCAATCTTGCAGCACACACCCTCAGATGCAAATATGAGGTCAACTAGCCCACCGAGCTCGTGAGGGATCATATCACGTATGAGGTTGGTCCCATACCCGAGTTTGACGGGGTTTGCTACCCGAGGACCACCAGTCTCTCGCCAGTCGATCTTTACGTATGCTGCCGCACCGTCGCTTTGCCGGCGGTCCCAGCTTACGGTGACATGGCCATGCGCACTCGACAACGCACCATACTTAATGGCGTTGGTAACAAGCTCATGAAGCGTCATTGCCACCGCCTGGGTCGTCGTCGGACTGAGCGAAACATCAGGGCCATTGATCTTAATGTTTGAGGTTGCGCCGTAAGGCGCAAGCTGGTTCTGAACAAGATCGGCAAGATTGACGCCGGTCCAGCGACTCTGGCTGAGAAGCGAATGAGCGTTGGCCATGGACTGAATGCGGCTATCAAGCACTTCAACAAACTGATCAATCGACTTGCTGCCCTGGCGCGTATACGTGCTGATTACGGCAACTCTCGCGAGCAAGTTCTTGACGCGGTGATCGAGCTCCGAGATCAATAAGCCCTGACGTTCCTCTGATAGCTTGCGTTCTGTGATATCAACTGTGAGCCCCTTTATACGCAAACATTTTCCTACCGGATTGAATTCCGCTCTTGACGATTCTTCGAGCCAAATCTGCCGCCCATCCGGGCATACGAAGCGGAATGCGGTCTTATATGTAGGCTTCTCAGGGCGGACAGAGTGAATAAGCGCTTTCAGATGTGCACGGTCGTCGGGATGGACCTGCGCAAGAAATTCACTTGCAGAAAAAATTTGGTTCGGAGCGAATCCAAGAACCTGCGCAGCGTTGTCGCTGCGTTGCGAGGAATTGGTCCGTGCATTCCACTGAAAGGCTAGAACCCCACCAGCTGTTAGCGCCTCCTGTAGCCGCGCCTGGCCTTCAAAAAGGGCAGCCTCGTGATGACGGCGCTCTGCGAAAAGCGAGGCAAGAACGAGTGCGCAGAGCGATGTTGCCAGGATACTGGCCTGGGCGCCGAAGATACGCTGTTCGACCGGAAAATTAGAATCGCCGAAATAGCCGAAACCAAAGGTTGTCATCCAAACCAAGGTAAAGGCAATGATGAATACCGCCGCCGCCGCAAAGATAGGAGGGCAACGGGCGGCCAGCCACAGCACTAGTGGAAAGAGTAGCGCGATCGACACGGCGATGCCCCAATGCCCCGGTGGCAGGAAAATGACCACTCCACTAGCGACAGCTAGCGCTACAAGCCCCGCGACACCTTCAATGAGTTCGCCTTTTGTCGGCGGTTCGCGCGCCGTTGAAGCAAGTTCGATCATCAATGGGGCGACGGTCAGGATTCCGAGTGCGTCAGATGCAAACCAGTGCTGCCAGGTGGATAGCACTGGTGCCGTCGAGTTATGGAAGTATAAGAACACGACGGTTCCGCCAATTCCCGAAACGGCAGTCGCGACAATCGCTACTGCCAGAATTCCCAGGACATGGCTGAGCCTGTCGAGACTGAAGTCCAAACCAAAGTAGCTCTCGATCAGCCATGCTGCCAATAACGCTTCACCCGCATTACATAGGGCAAAGAAAAATGAGCTCGTGAGACTGCGGTCACCCAAGGTATTGGCAACAATGGTCGCGAATGCCGCGCCGGCCGCCACTGGCAATCGCGCCGTGGGCCCAAGGGCGATCAGGACGCCGGCTGCGACACCGGAAGCGGGCCAAAAAACAGCGACGCCGTCAGGTTTGGTCAGCAGGAGCAGACTCAGTCGAGCGGCTAGGAAAAAGAGAATAGCAACTAGGACAAAAATGCCAATCAGGCGAGGCCACTGCCTCATTGGTTGGCTGACGGCAGACAGATCGCTTTGGACTTGCTGGGGTGGGTTGTACTGCAACAAGTCATCCCCCTTCGTCGCACTACGAAATATAACACGATTTCCTACGATTTGGGACTAGGCAACCTGTTGATCTTTAAAGGCAGGTGAGGCTTCAAGCAATGAGCAACTGCAGCGTTCTACTAAACACCCGACAGTACGAGTTGCAACTGGTTTCCAGTTATATGACGACAAAATAGCGCATGCGCATTACATTTCCTAATTTCGAGTGCCGTGTGGAGCCTTTATATTCTGGACGTCAAAACGTGCGCCGGTCGTAATCGGGTATTTGGGGAGCTCAATGATGTGCGGCTTTTGAACGACGGGGGTTTGAGGCGACGGTCTGCTGCCCTCGTGGCTCCGATTGACACTTACTTCGCGCGCTCAGCGTACTCTGAACGTTCCACTATCTGTATAGGTCGCAGACTTGCTAGCTTTGATCGTAATGGCGTCAGCCTGCGCTTGATCCACTCCACCACTTGCAGCAAACATTCGCGCATTGGTTCCAATTAGCACGACTACAATCGAAGCTATAACAGCCACCATCACGATTTTAATATGTGTACCTCGGTCGGCGAACTGAAGTGAGCTGTTCATGGTATCCCTCCAACTCGTCTTCGTTAGCGTCTGTTCAGCTAATGCAGCGTCTGAAAATTGGCCTGAGACCTGTCTTTACGGCTGGACTAAAGGCCGGCTCGCAGCCAATCGGCGCGAGCACCCTCGACCGCGGGACGTAAGTCGACGTGGAATTAGTTTCCGATTTGCGAGCGATCGGCGTTACCTGGAGCCGATCTCCTTTAGCGGTTCGATCAATCAAATTGCCAACCATAACTGTATGGCTGGCAGGGCTCACATTTGTCAGCATGCAGATGCCAGACGCGATAACTCCACTCAGAATTGATGCTGGGACAATTTCTCGAATGCTGAAGTTTTGTATGCGCCACATAACGATTCCGTTGCGATCTAGGTTGCGGTCACCGCTCATCCATTCCGAAAAATCCCGGTCTACCCAATCGGATAATTTCATTTACAGATTCAACGGACGGCTCGCGTGTGTCACTGTCAGGATGCTCTTTGCTTGATGCGTTTGTGCCATGCGCGATTGTTGCATCGGCAGCACGACCACCTTGGCGCCGATGTGGACGCGACTGTACAGATCCTCGACGTCCGCGTTCGTGAGGCGGATGCAGCCGCTCGAGACCTGCTTGCCGATCGTCGTCGGATCATTGGTGCCATGGATGCGGTATTCGGTGCCGCCGAGATACATGGCGCGCGCGCCAAGCGGATTGCCGGGGCCGCCGGCGACCATACGAGGCAGGTAGGGCTGGCGCGCAATCATCTCAGGCGGCGGATACCAGTCCGGCCACTCGGTTTTGCGCACGATCTGCTGGACGCCGGACCAGGTAAAGCCTTGGCGCCCGACGCCAATGCCGTAACGGACGGCATTGTTGTTGCCCACCACGAAGTAGAGGACGGTGTGGGGGGTGTCGATGATGACTGTGCCAGGCGCTTCGTTGCTAACGTAATTAACAACCTGCCGCTGAAGCCGCGGAACCGTCTGCGGCTCACTGGTTGCATCATCGGTCGGCGCGTATTGCAGGGCGGCGCGCTGGTTTTGTGTGGGGCTCAGGAACCCGAAGAGCGGCTCGGCCTGCAACGTGCCGCTACTTAGGAACGCAACGGCCCCCACAGCAATTGCAATCACGCGACGACCGGCAAAGATAAAACTGATCGAGGTAATGGCGGCGAAGCCAACTATGGCGAGTGTTCCGATCACGGCGCTTTCCCCGCATCAATTTAGTTTTGTCGATTGACAGGGAAGCTAGAACTGCAACACTCCTCGCGAAACTGAACATTGGTAAATTTTGACGGTGGAAAGGTGAGGACACCCTATACGAAGGTTTCGAGTCGTACGACCACGGCGTGATCTGGCATTGATTGTCCCATCACCCGCCGCGGACCACGGTTGCCCAATCTAATTAATCAGGAGGCCAGTTTTTCTATTTAAAGTGCTAAAATTCGACCAAGCCCAGCAAAAAAACCGGCTCATCTATGTCGATTTTTCAAATCGCAATGCCAGCTAACCAATGGTATAGTGATGTTTAAGCGTAATTTGGCATAGTAAATGCAAGAAGATTTTTCAGACACCAAACCCGTTGTTTTTGTCGTCGATGACGATGCCTCAATGCGTAGGGCGGTTAGTAATCTAATTCGCTCGGTCGGCTTTCGAACTGAAGCTTTCGCTACGGCTCAGGAATTTTTGGCGGTGAATCCGCCTGACGCACCTTCTTGTTTGATTCTCGATGTGAGATTACCACAAATCAGTGGACTGGATATTCAGGCCGAGCTGATTAAGACACAAAAGCAGTTACCTATTATTTTTATTACCGGCTACGGTGACATCCCAATGTCTGTGAAAGCTATGAAGGCTGGTGCAGTTGAATTTCTAACGAAGCCATTTCGCGATCAGGACCTGCTGGATGCGGTTACGATCGCATTGGACCGCTCCCGTCTTAACCGAACGAATGAAAAGGCCGCTACTGAACTTAGAGCTAAGTTTCAGAGGCTCACGCCACGCGAGCAAGAAGTTATGGCCTTGGTGACTGGAGGATTTTTGAATAAGCAAATTGCCGCTGAGCTAGGAGTTAGCGAGATCACCGTGAAGGTGCATCGCGGCAATGTAATGAAAAAATTCGGCGTAAAATCGCTAGCTGACTTAGTAAAAATGGCAGATACGTTAGGAATCCGCCGAACGAAGTCTTAACCACATTATACGTTCGTGTAGGGTGACAACACGATAGTACATAGCTACGTTCGCAAGCATGTATAGTATGTATTTCGTATATCGAAGCTCTTTCCGAATTGAGGAAATGCAGTTTGTCAAAAATCCCGGTAATTGCGGTCGTCGATGACGATGAATCATTCCGGAAAGCAATAACAGGATTCATCCGATCGCTTGGTTATGCTGCGGCGACTTTCGCCTCTGCTGAGGCATTCTTAGAGTCGAACTCTGTTCAACGCGTCGATTGCTTGATCACCGACGTTCAAATGGACGGAATGACCGGAATAGAATTACAAGGACGATTGATCGCTCAGGGAGAACAACTGCCGATTATCTTTGTGACCGCATTTCCTCAGATGAAGACTCGAGAAGAAGCGCTTGCCCGGGGCGCGATTGGATTTCTCGATAAGCCATTTACTGATGAAAACTTGGTGTCGTGCCTCAATGCGGCCCTTACCACTCACTGAGATCAACTCTGCCGCCCGTTAGATTGAGCGCGAATCAGGTCGGCAATTCAAACAACCGGCATTCGAGCAGCGGTAGCATCACGTCAGCCATTCCGGCATTTGTCGTCATCCGCACTCGCTTGCAGGAATAAAACGAATGACCCCGGCGGGGGAACCGGGGTCACTCTTTTGCGCTGGAGGGGGCTGAGCGTCCAGCGTTAACAACAAGAACAGATCACTATTTGCATGCATTTAGGATCGTTCAGACAAGCAAATCTATTATCCAATGGAACTATCGGGCTTGTCCGAAGGTATAGCTTCCGTCTTCCAAAGGCCAATTGCCATGACCGTTTTAAAATATGAGCCTTCACACCAATACAGGAGGCGGCCATGTTCCGCGAACTGGCAGAAGACCGGTTGTTTGGCTTGGTACTTACCGCAATTTGCGTAAGCATCCTGATCCTGAACGCGATGTCTTATTGAACCCCCCTCGCATTGGAGGCAGCGTTCGTTGGTGCAGTTGTAATAGTGGTCATTTTTATCATCGAAATGCCAATTATTGGCAGCCGCAAGCTTACATAAGATCGAAGACCGTCTCGTCAGCCGCGTGCCTGCCAATGGCGAGGGGTGAAAAAACTATTGATGTAGAAATTTGAATGATCGAATCCCTGACACAGACTGACATTGATGCGCTTCGCAGTGCCGTAAAATGGCTTGAGGTCCCAAGCTTTGCTGCACGCCTAACTAGCATGCTTGGTAGGCCGATTGACCTCATTGGCAAGGCCTTACCACCGGGCGCATCGCAGGCGATCGCTAAAGCCACAGCGAAAAGCTTACAAATCGCTGCAAAGATCGCCCTGAGCACGATCCGTAATCGGGGCCGAGAGAGCTCGGTGATGCTGCACAAAGCGTTGGCGGTCGCGTCGGGCGCAGCGGGCGGTGCATTCGGTCTCTCTTCGCTACCCTTTGAGGTCCCCGTTTCGACAATAATTATGCTACGATCAATTCTCGATATCGCCCGCAGCGAGGGAGAGAATTTGGCAGACCCCGAAGCCGCGCTCGCGTGCATCGAGGTGTTTGGACTAGGTGGTCGCACAGAGAGCGACAAGACCGCGGATACCGGATATTTTGCCATACGGGGCCTGCTCGCCACCTCTGTTACGGAGGCTGCGCGCTTTATCACAGAGCGGGGCCTGGTCGACGAAGGTGCACCCGTGCTGGTGCGTTTGATCGCGCAGATCAGTGCACGCTTCGGTGGCGTGGTGACCCAAAAAGCAGCCGCTCAAGCAATACCGATCATTGGTGCGCTCGGCGGTGCCGCCGTAAATTACGCATTTATCGAGCACTTCCAAGCCGTAGCACGCGGCCACTTTGTTGTCCGACGTCTTGAGCGAGTTTACGGTAAAGATGTCGTTCGCGCGGCCTACGAGCAGTTTTCTAGAGAAAGCAAACCAACGACCCAAGATCTAGCAACAGATCATTTAGCCGGCCGGCTGTGAGTTCCGCTGGGCCACACCTTATTGGCCCACCGCTCGAAGCTCAGAAGAAAACCAGCACCAAAAACCCTCCACAAATGGCAATGCCGCCGAGCAGCAGCAGCCAGTCAGAACCGGTTAGCGCAAGTAGTCTGCCCTCGCTGAGAATATGAGTCCGCATGGTAAGCATGTACTGTTGAACCAAGTGTCTTCAAAGCCTAAGCAACTGAACGTGCTGCGACTGTGACGGGCGTCACAACAAAAAATCTTTTTGAACGTGAACTTGCTCACAGACCGGTAAGCTTAGCGCGCATTACATTGAAATCGCCTCAATGGAGGGACGGATGTTCACATCATTTGTTTGCAATTCTGGTTGGCAAACGATCAACCGTCGGATGGTTGAATGGCAACCGAGCGGCGGGCCTGCGTTGATCGCCGCTTGCGATCACGATCCAGATCTGCCGTTCATCTCAGGCCACGACCCAGACCGGCCAATTGATAAAGCAGCGGCTGAACTGGAGGTTCGGAAGTGGTGCTGGCAGGCGTGAATCTACCTGATGCCAGGGGAACCTGCCCGTACCTTTTCTAATAGGACAGGATGGTTGCTTGATCTAAGCGAGAAGAAAAAGGGTCGCTATCGCAACTGTGTCCTGAAATGCAGCTAGCTGGCCGCACAATTACTCAGCGCGCCCAGTTTCTGACAGGAGGGGCTGCGGTGTCACCTCTGAACAGCCAAGAGCAACCGCCGATCCATCAGGCGCATCGTTCAATCCACCTCTATGAAATGATGGAGAAGCTAGGAATTGACCCAAACAGCGGCATTTTACCGCGACTGGGCCTACGCTATGCAACAGCGCTCCACCGCTGCGAAGATTGTCCGTACAAAAAAACCTGCCGCGAGTGGTTGGACCACGCGCCTAGGTCGGTACGCTCTGCCCCGCATTTCTGTCCGGATGCCGATATCTTGTTCGAACTGCAGTTTGATCAGCCTGGTCATGCATCGAGCTTCGAGCGCTCGGTGCCTCAGTGAGCACCGCCGCAATCATCAGAGTCATCAGACCTGATTGACGTCCCGGTGATGATCGATAGTCACAGCGCGTATGCCGAGCTAATAACGATAGCCTCAAACCAGATAGATCCGGTCCGGCTTTCATCGCGGCTTGCACCCGCAGCATCGGTGCGAAAAAGGAACGCAGCACGCCCTTCAGCAAGCCGCAAAGTTAGTCCTAGCCCCCTTAATGACCGCACTCGCATAGCCAGGCGCGGATCGTCATATGCTCGAGCACACCTCGCGCTTTGATCATGGATGCTTCTCGTTCTTGGCGGCGCGCATCCCCTGACTGGTCGCATCGCTCTCGCACATATACGCACCGGTTTTCGTGTGGCCGTAATTTTTGTAGGACGCAAAGTGATAGATGTTAGAATCGAGATTGGCCCAAACGACCGTACCTACACCGCAGCGCCGCTTGGCCTGTGCTTCGGTCGCATATTGATTGGCACCCGTTGGCGTCACCGTCGCAGTGGGCGCTGCACTTGGGGTGGGCGCTGCACTTGGGGTGGGGGCTGGAGCCGCCGCGGGCGAGCTTGCCGTTGTCGAAGCAGGTGCCGGCTGTGCGGCTGTTGTGCCGGCGCGGCAACTTTCTACGTAGGCCTTTTCCGTTATGCCCTTAGCCTGGTTGTCAGCCTTGTTGGCTCGCCATTCGTCCCGGCACGCCTTGACGGTTTTCTGAGTAGCAGCCGGTGCAGCTGCCGTTGACTGTGACGTCGTTGAAGCCGCGGGAGCCGGTGCAGGATTTGCAGCACTCTCGCCTGCGCGGCACTGCGCCACGTAGGCCTTTTCCGTTATGCCCTTGGCCTGGTTGTCAGCCTTGTTGGCTCGCCATTCGTCCCGGCAGGCCTTGACGGTTTTTTGCCCACCGGCCGTCGCAGCTGACGCCGTTGAAGCCGCGGGAGCAGGCGCAGGATTAGCAGCGCTACCCCCCGCTCGGCACTGCGCAACATAGGCCTTTTCCGTTATGCCCTTAGCCTGATTGTCAGCCTTGTTGGCTCGCCATTCTGCCTGGCAGGCCTTGACGGTTTTTTGCGTGCCGGCCGACGCAGCTGACGCCGTTGAAGCTGCAGGAGCCGGCGCGGGATTGGCAGCGCTGCCCTCCGCTCGGCACTGCGCAACATAGGCCTTTTCGGTTATGCCCTTGGCTTGGTTGTCAGCCTTGTTGGCTCGCCATTCTTCCTGACAGGCCTTGACTGTCTTTTGTTGAGCAGCGACGGGGAAAGACAGAATCGAGGCGCCGATGATTGCTAAACAAAGGGTACCAAAGTGACGCATCTTGAACTCCCGACCGTTGAATTGCTTAGGCAGTTCTCTTTTTGGCGGCGTCGCGTAGCGGCCTGCCATCCTTGCTCACCACTTTGACTGCGCAGGATTGCGCCAGGGCGGAGCCAATAGCGAAAGATGTAATCAAGAAGTACGTTTTCATTATTCCCCGCCTTGCTCTACTGCACTTAAAGGTAACACGTGGGCGGTCTACACTCAACTTTAGGCTATTCCGCCGCGGTCGTCGTATACAGGCCGACCGCGCGGGGAGGCACGGACAGCCTTTAATTTAACAAGGACTGGTTTGGCAATGCAAAGTGCGCACCCTCGGTGAGGTGATAAATAATTCTTGGACGGTAGACAGAGCAGCGCATAATGAATAAACGCGAATATGGTATCGGGATGTGCCCCACTTTTACGACCCGGTGGCACAGAAATGTCATGATTGCGAAACATTGTGTTGCGAACCTTAAATTTGGCACACGTGCTCGTTCAATGCTGCCCCGGTTGCAGCCATAGCCGCAAGGAGATGTGCGGCAGGCATTTGGCAGAGTGCAGATGTTGAACCCTATGCGGACATGGAACGCATGG
>Ga0207783_1000246_pt1 | contig 10142 bp, 13 predicted proteins | sample LuqExpMetageno63_FD_187820 | JGI IMG/M metagenome (GOLD analysis project Ga0207783, IMG submission 187820) | Tropical forest soil microbial communities from Luquillo Experimental Forest, Puerto Rico - Sample 63 (SPAdes) | ecosystem: Environmental > Terrestrial > Soil > Tropical forest ... | reverse complement strand
GTAAGATTTGACCATGATCAAGCCGTTGGCTCGCCTATGTCGGATTTTATGCAGTGTATATTCCGGCACAAAGTTCATTCGATAGCCGGCCGCTGGGTACTGACCCTTTAGCGGCCAAAAACGGGCTCAAGCGTTTTAAAAAAAGGCCGCTAATTCCTGTTTTCAATTGTCACTCTGCGCCCGGCGCTAGCTCGCAGCTGCACGCGGTCATAACATGATGCACGATGGGAAAGCTCCCAACCCTCAAAAGTGCCTAATGGGCTACTGGGATCAGCAGGTAGAGACGGACCTCAATCGAAGGAGGTCGCCAACGAGGCAGTCCTTACGCCAATTAAGGTTATTTCGTCCGGTTGAGGACAGGCAGGTTCCCGTGTGGCATCCCTAACGAGGTATGGGGACGCCAGGATGAACAGTGAACTTTCAGTGCTTGAGAATCGTCTCAATCAGGCACTTGAAGATCTGCGGGCTCAGCAAGACGCTGCAATGCAAATCGACGATCTCCCCGCTCGCCGTGCAATGCTGGCGCTGCTGTCCAATTCTTTGCGGATGTTCTGTTGGCTTGAAGCACAGCGCCGGGCGCTCAAGAAGAAATAATACTTCGAATGACAATCTCGACTCTTGGGTGAGGGCTGGGATTGGGGGATACTGCGGTCCATCGTTTGATTTGCATCGATGCTTTGGGGCGCGCGTTTAGTATTCGATTTGTAAATCCAAGGAGAGTTGATCACATGATCCTCAAGCAGCCATATGTTATTGGCGCGTCAGCATTTCTTCTTCTGACGGTTCCGTGCGAGGCTGGTCCCTGTTCTAAAGACATCGTTGCGCGTGCAAACGGACATTGATGCCAAGCTGAACGAACTTGCCGCCACAGAACCGTTCGAACAACTACGGTGGATCTTCTGGTGAGCGCCGTGAAACAGAAAATGCGTGTACACAACTCGATCTGGATTGCACTTCTTCTGGTCCATATATGTTTTGGAGGAGCAACAGCAGGACCGCTGGAGGAGGCTGATGCTGCGATGAAGAAACGCGACTATGCGGCAGCTGCTCGTCTGGTTCGTCCGCTGGCGCAGCAAGGTGACGCGAATGCGCAATATATACTCGGCGTATTTTACGATAATGGCCTAGGCGTTCCGCAAGACGGCGTCGAGGCCTACATGTGGCTTAGCTTGGCGGCCTCGCAAGGCAGAGAAAACGCGGCGAGTATTCGTGACCTCGCCGCGCGGCTCATGAGCGGCGCGCAAATTGAGGAAGCGCAGCGACTAGCGCGCGAATGGAATCCTTTACCGAAGTAGGTTGCAAACTCCCGTTTTTGGTATCAGCGTTGTTGATGCGCACGTTACCGTGGCAGCCCCAGTGGCGCCAGTCATCGTTGAAGCATGGTGTGTCCATAGCTTGCAGTTGGACCGCTTTTAGTTGCCTGAGACATTGACACGAGGCTCAGTGCTGACGCCGCGGTGGCTGCGATAAGGAGCAAAACGGCGCCTGTGAGATATATGCGCATCGCACACCTCCAGTTCTCTCAGCCCAGCGTAGATCGTCAGATCGGACTGGTGTGTGAGCGGTCTCACACTCCTTGGATTCTGCGAGAACTGGAAGTCATCCGACCTATGACATGGCCTGCAGCTAATAGCGCCGAGGCTGCTTCTGAGTTCTTGGCTCTCGAGACATCATTGCTCGGTACCGGCTACAGCTGACCATCTGATTTGAACGGGCTGCAGGCCCGATGGTCGCAACCGTGCAGCGCCGCTGCTGACTTAATTCCGAGCGAGTGAGAGTTCCAAAATGTGACGCGTGTCACATCGAAATATTCGAAAGTGCGCAACATCGTGGTATGCTGACAAATGTAGCATGGACGAGGAGAGAACAATGGCGACCAAGACGATTGCCCCCGACGATGAAGTAGCCATTCTCGATGTCGAAATCCCAGATGAGTTCCTGGAGTCAACCGCTCAGAGCGACGAGATGTGTGCTTTTACGCTCGGATCGTGCACCGGTTTGTCCGTTTGCCCGGGCTAACCATCATCGCGACGCCCGCGCCCCAGGTTCGGGCGCGGTTTGCGTCTGAGCATCTGATCTAAGCGGATCTTTCGTTGTTCTGTCGTTCGGGTGCGCCTTAAACTCGTCACGACTCGTGCGCAGCTTGCGCAGCGGGCGACGGTGTAAAGGCAAATTGGCGATGGCGATCGACCCTAAGCTTCAAGCCGCCCTGGCGCTGCACCGCTTCGGTTTAGGCCCGCGCCCCGGCCTGATGTCGGACATTGCATCTAATCCGCAGGGTGCGCTGCTCGCCGAATTGAACGCCGCGCTGGCAGAACTTACCGGCAACGATTTGCTGCCGAGCGGTGAAGCAGCACGCAACACGTTCGCGTTCCTACAAGAGCGCAAAGCCGAGCGAATGGCACAGCGTGAAGCGCACGCAACGATGGCAAATCCCGAAAATGGCGAGCCTGCTCAGGACGGCGCGGCGAAACCGGGACCCGGCATTCCGCAACAGATTTATCTCAGCGAAGCCGGGGCGCGGTATCGCGTTGCCCTGAATGCTCGCATAGGCCTCACCGAGCGGCTGGTCTGGTTCTGGTCGAACCATTTCTGCGTGTCGGCGGATAAAGGTGGCCCGGTCCGCTCAATGTGCGGCGCCTTCGAACGCGAAGCCATCCGCCCCTACGTGTTGGGCAAGTTCTCTGACATGCTGGTCGCGGTCGAGACGCATCCGGCGATGCTGTTCTATCTTGACAACGTTCGCTCGATCGGACCGCAGTCGATCGCCGGTATGCGGCGAGGCAAGGGTCTCAATGAAAATCTCGCCCGTGAGATTCTGGAATTGCACACCCTGGGCGTGCGCACCGTCTACAATCAATCAGACGTTACCAGCTTCGCCAATGTGATCACCGGCTGGACCATTCGGCCTTTTCGCCAGGATCCTGAGCGGGGCGGCGAGTTCGTATTCAATCCTAACATGCACGAGCCTGGGCTGCAGCATGTTGCCGGCAAGGCCTATCCGAACAGCGGCTTCGAGCAAGGCAGGGCGGTGTTGCGGGACATCGCGCTCCATCCCGCGACCGCGAACCATATCGCGACGAAACTCGCGCGGCATTTCGTTGCAGACGAGCCACCCGCTTCCTTGGTCAATCGCTTGACCGGGCGCTTCATCGCTACCGGCGGCAACCTCAAAGCGGTCACCGAAGAAATGATCAAAGCGCCGGAAACCTGGTTGGCGCCGCAAACCAAATTGAAGAAGCCGTCGGAGTGGATCGTCGCCTCGCTGCGCGCGACCGGCGCACGCATGCCGGACGTGCGCCGGCTCGTGCAGATGCAAAACCTCCTCGGCGAGCCGCTGTGGCGTCCACCGGCCCCGAAGGGCTTCGCTGACGATAGCGCGGCCTGGCTCGACGGCATTTCCGAGCGGCTCGACATTGCGCAGCAGATCGCCCGGCTCGCGCCCGGATCCGAAGCTCAGCCCGACATGCTGGTCGATACGGCACTTGGGCCGCTCGCATCCAACGAAACGCGGCAAACGATCCGGCGCGCCGAAAGCCGGCAGCAGGCACTCGCGCTGTTGCTCATGGTGCCCGAATTCCAGAGACGGTGATCCGTTCGCTTCGTCCGCCCATCTATCGCAATCAAATCAATAATTTAGCATTCAATCGACAGAGAACATTTTGACAACTGAACAAATCTTGGACAAATCACCCCACGATGGCTTTGGCTAACGCCCCGCAACAGCCGCAGCATGCTGGTCCGCACTCGGTCTGCGTTTGGCGTAGTTCTCCAGCAGCACCGCGGGATGATGCCCGCATCGCTCCGCGACGACATGCACGGCCACGCCCTGGTCGAGAAGGTGGGTTTCAAATGTTCCCCTCAGATCGTGCAGGCGGAGATCCTTGAAGCAAAGCCGCTGCGCCCTCTTGCCAAACAGCTTCGTGACGATGTTCGGGTGGCGCGGTGTCGAGAATGACAGCGTTCCCCTCTCGGGCATCCCCGGAAACATCAGCGAGTCTGAGGGCAGCCGGAGGAGGGCTAGATCGACCTCCACACCGTCCGGGATGCCGGCCGCAATCCGCAAGTGCTTTTCTCGTTCTTTCAGCAGCACCGAGATTAGTTCGTCGTCTATCTTGATCTTGCGCTTATGCCGATCGTGCTTCGGTCCTTTGAAGCGAAGGCCGAATTTTTTGGTGTATTCCAAGGCACGCTCGACCTTGAGCGTCTTCTTCTCGACATCAAGATCAGACCAACGCAGCGCAAGTGCGGCGTATTGAGCATCATCGTCGCGATATTCAAGCAATGCTAAATTCATCAAGTCGAGCAGATTGACGTCCAGCGACTTAATCGCTTTGTCAAACTCATAGTAGGGGTCCAGATCAGCCTCTTTCGTTCGATCCAACGCATAAGCTCGCGCACCGGTGGTTCGAAGGCACGCATCGGACAGGATCGCTATGATCCACCTTTGCAGGAGTAAATTCTTCCATTGCTCCTTTGGCTTGCCGTATGTCCACTCATCATCATTGAACAAATGAGACCACGAATCTACGGATTTGGCGTTTTCCGCAACCGTGTAAACGGCACGCCAGCCCAGTTCTGTCATGACTAACTTTAGAAGCTTTGCCCTTTGCAGGCTCCATGTTTCTTCGCAAGAGATCGTTTTGAGTTGAAGCCTAAAATGGTCCCGCCAATAATCGAGGAGATTAACCCCTGATCCCCCGACCAGTCCTACGATGCTGGCTTTCAAATCTTGCGGCAATGGCGGTTTGCTAATCAAACACCGCGCCTCTCGAAGAAGATCTGAATGTGTCAGAGGTCTTCTGAACAGTGATTTGAAGAATGCCATCATGAACCTCGCCGCCAGCATCGAGTACCGGGTGTCGGTTCGTCGCTTGTCATGCTTAAAGAATGAATTGCCTACATGGGCAACGGGACGTTCTAGCCTATCGGTTGATCTGGCTTGAGGGAATAATGGGGTAGGCAGCCATGTTTAGTTTGTTGATTTCTCTTCTCTACAAATAGAGAGGCCGCTCTCTTCGGAGCGGCCTCCGGTGCTGCCATGGGCGGTCCTGATGGCCCCGACCCAACTTAGCCAAGCATTGCTTCGTTACACGACGGGACACGGGTTGGAAATTGTACCAACGTGCATGTACCGCCGGTCCGGGGCCGTGGAGACTCGCCCGTCGAACTAAAAAGGCCCCGGCTCGCCGGGGCCAGTTCCGGGAGAACGCTCCACCTAGGTGAAGATTAGCTCCTAGGTGAAACAAGTTGATCTGACCAATTTCGCGGATTGCGTGATGTGATGCGCATCACGCGCGCGTCGATTTGAGTCCCTCCAGTGATCGACATCACAGATAAAATCGCAGGTCATGGGTTGAATGGGCACATGCCAAGCAATGGAGGGGTCCATGAAGGCAGTCCAAAAAATCCGCACCTTGTTGCATCAGCCGACGCCGGTCATGTCGGGCGGCGACAATCCGTTTAAGACGCCTGACCGCGCGAGTTTGAGCCTGATGCGTGAGCGCGCCGAGAAGATTGAAGCAGCTCGCCGGTATTGGGTCTGCCCCTTCTCTGGCTACGGCCGAGACCTACGAGGCACATAGCGCCTCGCTTCCGGTCCAACCCGTCAAGCGGTCGGAGGCTGGAGCCATGAGCGTCAAAGTCACGATGTTGTTCCTGCTGATCGCGACGATCATCACGCTCTCGCATTTGAGCGACCCGACGCGCGTCGAACGCCTTATCGGCAGCTACTGGCGGCATCGGCGCGAAAGGACGTCATCGCCCTGACGATGCCGTCGCGGAACAGGGGGGCGCAACCGATCATCGAGAGCCGAAGTCGGAAGAGTGGGTATGCTTTTCAGGCAGCCGGACCAGCACTTTTCGTGATCCGCGTCACAGCCTTCCGGCCACTTCGGAGATAATCCTCTCCCATGATCCCTTCCTGGGGAGGCACAAACATGCCGAACGATTATCGCAAGAAGGCCAGGGAGTTAGCAAAACTAGCCAAAAGCCAGCGTGATCCCGAGCTTCGCGCTGAACTGCGGGAGCTTTCGGTAGGGTACACGCTGCTTGCCAAATTCGGCGGACTAGGCAATTCGATTCGGCGGAAACCAAGAAACCGACACTAGCCAACTAACACACCCGAGCGACGATCTGACTTGCTGGCGAATACTGGGCCGGGCAGCCATCATCCATGCTGCCCCACTTCGGGCACTGCGCGATCTGCCGCAACAGGTCTGGCGGCGCGGCAGCGACTTGGCTTCGATCTATCCCTTGGGCGATCGAGCTGGCCGGACGGGTACTGGCCGCGCAGCATCGTGCGCTGTAGGTCTGCGCACAGCCGGTGCAGGTCGCCGGGGCCGATTTCCGTCCGGCCACGCAGCAAACTGGACACGCCGCTGTAGAAGGCGTCCCGCATCAGCGGGTCGAGCGGCCGCGCCAAGTTCAAAATGGTCAGCTCGTCCTGCTGGGTCAGCGGCTTTTTCATTTCAGGCTCCTCGGGTTATGGCGTGACACCGAGACCTAATCTTTGGGCCGGGTCTAGCGATTTCCGGACAAAAAACTTGCTTCTTGCGACAAGCTACGGAGCGGCCATGTTTTGGCAAAAAAAAGCCCGGTTTCCTACGAAAAGCGACAGGTATTAAATCAACTTTTGGAGCCGCCCGTCCTCAAGGTCCGCAATCCGAAGTCGCCGGTACACGCGGATCCGCGACGGGACGTTCTAGCTACCGCTCGATCTGGCGCAGAGGTGTGGCGACGTCCAATCAACCGGAACGTAAAAATCACATAAACAAATCGTAACACGGCGCTGCGCAACGTTTAAATTGACCGTTGTGAGCGTCGGGAATCAAGCCACTGCTTGCGATAAGTCAAAGCGCCCCCCAAAGCCCACGATGCAGATTAATAAACGGGGGCCTCTCTATGACACATCCAGTAGCCGACAGTCTCCGTGCGTTTTCACGGACGTATGAGAATTTTGCATTCCGTATATCAATGTGGATAGTGGCCGGTGCTGTTGCCGGAACTATCATCGCTCAGGTCTTGCTCCCGCCCGCATAGGAAGTCGGCAATGGGTCCCAGAATTAAATAGAAAGAAGCCGCCACTGGCGGACGAGTTCCTCAGCCTGAAATGGCAACTCCAAACAATTGTTTGGCGCGAAAGGACAAGAATTAGCACTCGATTATAGACGGCGCAGTCGCCATTTCGCTTTTGCGTCATGAACTCGCAGCTTTCAGGCCTCTGACGGAAGGGTGCGCAAATGCCGGTCCTATCGACTAATGACTTCCCCTCGGATTACGATCGTCATTTCGCCGTGGTGCGGGCGACAACCCCTGAGCTTCTCCGCATGGCCTACCGCCTTCGGTACCAGGTCTACTGCGTCGAGAATCCGTTCGAGAATCCAGAAGAGCAAATCGACCAATGTGAGACTGACAAGTACGATGACGACCGTTCCGTGCATACGCTCCTGGTCCATCGTCGAACGGGCGAAGTTGCCGGGGCCAGCCGCGTTATTCTGCCCCATAAGAGTGACCCGTTGCCGATTGCGACGCTGTTGCATGGCGCCGACCTCCGCGGGTTTGCGGAGTTTCCCATTGCGCGAACGGCGGAAATCTCTCGGTTTGCTGTATCGAAACAGTTTCGGCGGCGGTGCGGCGAGGGGCGGATGCCGTTTATTACCCTCGGACTGATGAAGGGTGTCTTCGACATCTGCCGAGATTATGAGATTAGCCATCTCGCAGCGGTGATGGAGCCGCCGCTCATTCGCATCTTACGGCGGTTCGGTCTCGATTTCATCCCGATCGGAGGCCTCGTTGAGCATCACGGACTCCGTCAGCCCTGCATCGCCCAAATGGCGAATTTGATTGAGCGCTCGCGTGCGAGCGATACTTTGCTTTGGCAATACACCGCTGGCCAGACGCCCGCAGTGGAAGACCGTATGCTCGCTGCCGCGTAGTGCACAAAACGAGTCTAACCGCGAGGCGTTCTCTTTAGTCCAAACCGGGGCACTCCAAGGCCGCAGTGGCTGGGGCGGCGCGGACGGAAGCATCCGTGGATCAAGCGGCCCTAGCGCGAAGGACGAAAAAAGGCCGCACGGTTTCCGAACGCGCGACCTCAGTGTTGCTCGTAATCCCAGCTAGGTCCGTGTCGAGGAAAAGAACCTACCTGGCGCTGGGTAAAAAGCGGCCACACGGGGTTTCCTTCCCGAGAATTGAAAGAAAGGGAGGCTGCCATGGAGATGGACAGCCTCCCCAGTTTCCAAGCACCCGGTTCCGCGGTGATGAGGGTTCGGTCCCGGCGCTTGGGTAGTAGAAAATGACAAAGGCGCTCAACTCACCAATCACAAAACCTGCGAATGAGCGTATTGTGCACAAGCTACACGCACAGCCGATCATGCCAAGACCTACTCGGCATTAGTGTTTATCGTCAGGGTTAAGTGCGCCGTTCGTTGCCGCACGGCTTTGTAAGAACACGCTGTCACACCCGACCGCTGCGGGGCGCAAGCAATCATCGAGAGCCGAGTGCGGGCCAAGCAACAGCTAACTCAGTTTGAGCGTGCTGGCGCGAGCATCGAGGCATTGCCCCTGAGGCCAATATACCTACGAGAGCTCCGGTCGCATTGTGCAGCCAATTAAACAGCAGCCAAGCAGGAGTGGGTTATGGCCTCGGAAATGATTTCTCGTCGAACCGCGTTTTCCCTGTTAGGTCTCGGTGCACTATTGGTGCCGACGATCGGAATCGTGTCGAATGCTGAGGCGGAGACCGCCGGCATGGAGCGGCGACAGCAGCGGCGTGAAGGTCGCCACGAGCGACGTGAAACACGGCGCACAGGGCGCCATGAACGCCGTCAAGCGAGGCGCGGAGGCACCAACGAGACCACTGGCGCAAAGTAGTTTGAGGTCGTCGGCTAGATTCTGACGTCCCTAGAACACACCCGGCGCTTAAAAAGCGGGAGAGGCCGTTCATCACCAGGGCGGCCTCTTGCGTCGGCGAGTCACATCCGCGCCCGCAGACGAGTGTGGCGGATCTTTCTCAGGTGTTCGTGATCGCCGCAACCATCATGCCGGTGTTTAGCGTAACACCGTGATACTCAGTCTGGCCGGCGACCATGCGCGCTGTCGAGGTTGTCGCCGTGGGATTGGTGCCGAACTCGATCGAGCAAATGCTATCAGTGTGAATCCGGACCATGCGCGTCTTGGCGCTGAACGCGGCGCTCTGGGTTGACGAGCCATCGGTGATCTTCTGCTCGGCAACGGGCGGCTCCATAGGAACCTGCCCATAGCCGCCGGGAGCGCCGGATCGATTTCTGCCTCTCTCCCGATTCGATGCGGCCACTCGTTTGATGGACAAATCTTTGGACAAAACGGGGCAGAACTAGACATCACCACATGAACGAGAGCGTTTGTATTACGCTCGTTTTTGCTTGTAATTGCTCACTGTTTAGGATGCGATAGGAGAGGGCGGCACGACATCGAACGAATTCCAGAGACGGTGATTCGCATGTCCATCCTCCATGCTCCCTCGCGCCGTGAATTGCTGTTCGCCTCGGGCGTGCTGTTCGCTTGGGCGCACATGCCGAAAGTGGCTATCGCCGAAGACCGCGATCCGCGTCTGCTCACGATCATCTTGCGCGGCGCGCTCGATGGGCTTGCGACGGTCGCTCCGGTCGGCGATCCCGGCTGGATGAGCCTCCGCGGCGAAAAGAGTCTGAGCCTCGATGGGGCACCGCCAGCGCTGCCGCTCGACAATTTCTTCGCGCTTAATCCCGCGATGCCAAATCTGCACGCGATGTATCAGGCCAAGCAGGCGCTTATCATGCATGCCGTAGCGACGCCGTATCGCGAGCGCTCGCATTTCGACGGTCAGGACGTTTTGGAAAGCGGACTCACCGCGCCAGGCACTGCTGACACCGGCTGGCTCAACCGTGCACTTGTCGCGCTCGAGCCGGGCGAGCGCGTTGCACAAACACGACAGGCCTTCGCCGTCGGTCCGGTGACGCCGCTCGTGGTGCGTGGGCCCGCGCCGATCCTCTCTTGGAGCCCCTCACGCGTGCCGCCGGCGGGGCAGGACACGGTGATGCGGCTGCTGGACTTGTACCGCCACACCGATCCGGCCCTCGCGCGCGCACTGGGCGAGCGCGTCGGACTGGCGGCAATCGCCG
>Ga0207783_1000214_pt1 | contig 10930 bp, 6 predicted proteins | sample LuqExpMetageno63_FD_187820 | JGI IMG/M metagenome (GOLD analysis project Ga0207783, IMG submission 187820) | Tropical forest soil microbial communities from Luquillo Experimental Forest, Puerto Rico - Sample 63 (SPAdes) | ecosystem: Environmental > Terrestrial > Soil > Tropical forest ... | reverse complement strand
GGGAATCGCGATCGACCTGACCTTCGCACGCCACTGCACAGGGAGGACAATCCGATGACGAGCCGCGATCTGGAAAGTGTCGCACAGACGCTGGTGGCGCAGGGAAAAGGGATCCTAGCGGCCGACGAGACCATCCCTACGTTGACGAGGCGATTCGACACCCTCGGGCTCTTTACCAGCGGGCAAGATTAAACGGGGCGGCTAGTGTCGGGAAGTACACGGATGAGATGGAGGAGGCATCGCCAAGCGTTGATGATCCGCCGCACCGTCGCGACTGGCGCGACGACTGAGCGTCTGCACATGCGCACTCAATGTGACAGGATTCAGAGGAGGCAATGATGGCAAGCGCGCTATCCAACAAGGAGCGGGCATTGATAGATGCGTACTGGCGGGCCGCCAACTACCTCTCGGTCGGCCAGATTTATCTCTACGACAACCCGCTGCTCAAGCAATCCCTCACAAAGGATCACATCAAGCCGCGGCTTCTCGGCCACTGGGGAACGACGCCAGGCTTGAACTTCATCTACGTTCACCTCAACCGGGTGATCAAGAAGCACGACCTCGACATGATCTACATCACCGGCCCCGGTCATGGCGGTCCCGGTCTGGTCGCGAACGCTTACCTCGAGGGGACCTACAGCGAGGTCTATCCGAACATTTCTCCCGATGAAGAGGGTATGAAGCGCCTGTTCACCCAATTCTCCTTCCCGGGCGGTATCCCGAGCCACGTTGCACCTGAGACGCCCGGTTCAATTCACGAAGGCGGCGAACTCGGCTACGCCCTCTCACATGCCTACGGAGCGGCCTTCGACAACCCCGATTTGATCGTTGCCTCTGTCGTCGGCGACGGCGAAGCGGAGACTGGACCGCTGGCAACAAGCTGGCATTCCAACAAGTTGCTGAACCCGGCGACCGACGGTGTGGTTTTGCCAATACTCCATTTGAACGGCTACAAGATTGCCAATCCCTGCATTCTCGCCCGCATCAGCCATGAAGAGCTGGATCACTTGTTCCGCGGTTACGGCTACACGCCGTATTTCGTCGAGGGGGATGAGCCGGAAAAAATGCACGAGCTGATGGCCGCCACCCTGGATAAGGTGGTCGGGGAAATTCAGCGCATCAAATCGGATGCGCGTCGAGATGGTTTTAGGGAACGCCCCCGCTGGCCGATGATCGTGCTCCGCACACCCAAGGGCTGGACCTGTCCGAAAGAGATCGATGGCAAGCGCACCGAGGACTACTGGCGCTCGCACCAAGTGCCGATGGGCGAGATGCACAAGAACCCGGCCCATGTTCGCATTCTGGAAGAATGGATGAAGAGCTACCGACCTGCGGAGCTTTTCGACAGCAGCGGCCGGCTCCGACCCGAGTTGGCCGACCTTGCCCCTCGAGGCACCCGCCGCATGAGTGCCAACCCGCACACCAATGGCGGGTTGCTCCTGCGCGAACTGCGACTGCCGAATTTCCGCGATTACGCTGTCGACGTGACCGCACCCGGCGCCGTAACGGCCGAATCCACGCGGATCATGGGTCGGTTCCTACGCGATGTGATGAAGCTGAACATGCAGGAACGGAATTTCAGGCTTTTCAGTCCGGACGAGAACAACTCGAACCGTTGGCAGGATGCGCTCGAGGTCACCAATCGTGCCTGGGTTGCGGAAACATATCCCTGGGATGATCATCTGGCGCCTGACGGGCTGGTAATGGAGATGCTCAGCGAGCATCAATGCCAGGGCTGGCTCGAAGGCTACCTCCTGACCGGCCGGCATGGCTTCTTCTCTTCCTATGAGGCCTTCATCCATATCATCGATTCGATGTTCAATCAGCACGCCAAGTGGCTGAAGGTGTGCAATCACATCCCGTGGCGGCGGCCTATCGGCTCGCTGAACTACCTTTTGTCGAGCCATGTCTGGCGCCAGGACCACAACGGCTTCAGCCACCAAGACCCGGGGTTCATCGACCACGTCGTCAACAAGAAAGCCGAGGTCGTCCGCGTGTATCTGCCGCCCGACGCCAACTGCTTGCTCTCGGTCACCGACCATTGTCTGCGCAGCCGAAACTACGTCAACGTCGTCGTCGCGGGGAAGCAACCTGCTCCTCAGTGGCTGACGATGGAAGAGGCGGTCAAGCATTGCGAAGCTGGACTCGGCATCTGGGAATGGGCCAGTAACGACCGGGACGGCGAGCCCGATGTGGTGATGGCCTGCTGCGGTGACGTGCCGACGCTGGAGACGCTTGCCGCCGTCGACCTCCTGCGCCGTCACGCACCCGAGCTAAAAGTACGCGTGATCAATGTCGTCAATCTGATGAAGCTCCAGCCGTCGAGCGAGCATCCGCACGGCCTTTCGGATCACGATTTCGACGCGCTGTTCACGACCGACAAGCCGATCATCTTTGCCTTCCATGGCTACCCGTGGCTGATTCACAGACTGACCTACCGGCGCACGGGACACCACAACCTCCATGTGCGCGGCTACAAGGAAGAGGGCACCACCTCGACACCTTTCGACATGTGTGTGCTCAACGATCTCGATCGCTTTCATCTCGTAAGCGACGTGATCGACCGCGTGCCAAAGCTCGGACCGCGGGCCGCCTACGCCAAGCAGGCGATCCGGGACAAGCTCATCGAGCACAAGCAGTTCATCGCCCGGTACGGGGACGATATGCCCGAGATCACCGGCTGGAGCTGGGGGCAGGAGGCGGCTTCTGCCGCCGTTCGCTCAACGGAGGCCGACAACGTCTGACCCTGCTGGCAGGAGGCGAACGTGAACGTGTTCGCGATCAGGCACGGTGAAACAGTCCTTCGGTGAGCTGCTGAGGGCATATGAGCGGTTCAGGCGGTGCAGCTCATTAAAGATGTGCTGTTGTGACAGGAGAGCGAGTTATGCGGCAGTCTGATAGCAAGCGCGTCAGCCGCGACCACTACGACGCCGTCCTTTTTGACCTCGATGGTGTAATAACGAACACCGACACCCTCCACGCGACGTGTTGGAAGCAGATGTTTGACGAGTACCTTCTGGAGCATGCGGAACAGAAAGGAGAGGCATTCCGCCCGTTCGATCTCGCCACGGACTACCGGCTCTATGTGGATGGCAAGCCCCGTTTCGACGGAGCTCGCGACTTCCTCAGCTCACGCGGTATCAGCCTCCCCGAAGGCAATCCTGAAGACCCTGCAGACGTTGAGACAGTGTGCGGGCTCGCCAATCGCAAGAATGATCTGGTCAACCATGTCATAGCGGACGTGGGCGTGGAGCCCTACGAAGGAACCGTGCAATTCATCCATCAGCTCCGCCGCGATGGGTTCAAAATCGCCGTTGTCACTTCGAGTCAGAATTGCACGGCTGTGCTGAAGGCCGCCAAGCTAGACGACTTCTTTGAGGTGCAGGTCGATGCCAATACGATCCATGTGCAACGTCTTGCCGGGAAGCCCGCCCCGGACACGTTTTTGATGGCGGCAAAGCTGCTGGGGACTGAACCGATACGGACCGTTGTCATCGAGGATGCCATCTCCGGAGTCCAGGCGGGCGCTAATGGAAACTTCGGGCTTGTGATCGGTATCGCGCGCAAGGGGAATGCGGAAGAGCTGAAGCATCATGGCGCTCATTTGGTAGTCGACGATTTGGCCGAACTGCTGGACTAACCAACGCCTCGCGCTGCCTTGAGGGAAACAGCCGATGCTGCATCATGAACGCCTCAGACCGCCATCCCATGATTATCCGGCCGACGAATGGAACGTCATCGAAAAAGCGTTTCACCCCGAATTCTTGGCCCAGCTCGAAACGATGCTAGCGCTCGGCAACGGGTACCTCGGAATGCGCGGGTGCCCAGAGGAAGGCGGCCCCAACGCTGAAAACGGCACTTTCATTAATGGGTTCTATGAAACGCGGCCGATCATCTACGGAGAAGAAGCTTACGGTTTCGCAAGAACTGGCCAGACGATCTGCAACGTGACCGACAGCAAGATCATTAAGCTCTTCGTTGATGACGAGCCGTTCTGGTTGCCCAATGCGCATTTGTTAAAATACGACCGGCGGCTCAATATGAAGTCCGGAACGCTCGACCGGGAGATCCTCTGGGAGACTCCGGCTGGCAAACAGGTATCGATCAGATCTCGGCGTTTGGTCTCCTTCGTCAATAGGCACGTGGCCGCCATCTCCTATTGTGTGACACTCCTCAATGCGCAGGCCTTTGTGGTGATCTCTTCGGAGATTGCGACGAATGAACTCAGCGCTCGCAGCAACGAGGATGATTCGCGACTGGCGAAACCTTTTTCGGGGCGGATACTTCATCCGCGAACCAGCTATTACAAAGACCGGCGCATCCTGCTGTGCCATGCGACTGATAAGAGTCGCTTAACGCTCACATGTACGTCTGACAATGCGCTGGAGAGCTCTTGCCCGCACTCTTACAAGGTTGCCCATACCGCTGACTTCGGCCAAGTCGCCTTCACAATCGAGGCGCAGGCCGGCTGTCCGATCCAACTCACCAAGTACATGGTCTATCACGCCTCGCAGACGGCCTGCGCTGAAGAGCTCTGTGGCCGTGCTGAGTGGACAATGGATCGCGTGGTGAACCAAGGATTCCAGCAGCTGCTCGCCTCTCAAGAGCAGTATATGGACGATTTCTGGCGCCGGAGCGATGTGCGGATCAAGAACATCATGGAGGACCGAATAACGCGCAGCACCGTGGAGATCCAACAAGCCATCCGCTTCAACCTTTTTCACATCCTGCAGGCCTCGGCGCGCGCGGAAGGTACCGGCGTGCCGGCGAAAGGCCTCACCGGACAAGCCTATGAGGGGCACTACTTCTGGGACACCGAGATCTACCTGCTGCCATTTCTGACGTACACTTCCCCTCGGATCGCCAGGAATCTCCTCGCGTTCCGCTACACTATGCTGCCTCAGGCACGAGCACGCGCCAAGGAGTTAGGCCATCGAGGCGCCATGTTTCCATGGCGCACCATCAGCGGGGAAGAAGCATCGGCATACTACGCGGCCGGAACCGCACAGTACCACATCAATGCGGACATCATGTACGCGCTGCGCAAGTATGTGCAGGCAACGGGCGATGAGCTGTTCTTACGAGACTACGGTGCTGAGATGCTCATCGAGACGGCACGCCTGTGGCTGGATTTAGGATTTTACTCGGACGCAAAAGGGGGAAAGTTCTGCATCAACGGTGTCACCGGTCCCGACGAATACAAGACGGTCGTGAACAATAACGCATATACGAACTTGATGGCGCGCGAGAACCTACGCTACGCGGCTCAAGTCATCGAGTCGTTGCGAACAACAGAACCGGATGCGTACGACGCGCTTGTGCAAAAAACGGCGCTCGAAGCTTCTGAGGTGAAGGAATGGATCCGTGCGGCGGAGAACATGTATGTGCCGTACGACGAGACGCTGGACATCATTCCCCAGGATGACAGCTTTCTGGATCGAGAGCCCTGGGACTTCCAGAACACACCGGCGGATCACTTTCCCCTACTGCTGTTTTACCACCCGCTGAATATTTACCGGAAGCAAGTGATCAAGCAGGCGGACGTAGTGTTGGCCATGTTCTTGTTGGGCGATGGTTTCCCCATGGAGACAAAGAAGCGCAACTTTGATTTTTACGATCCATTGACGACAGGCGACTCTTCGTTGTCATCATGCGTCGAGGCGATTATCGCCGCACAGATCGGCGACATGGACAAAGCGTTTCGTTACGGAATGGCCGCACTCTTGATGGACCTGGCGGACGTGGGCGGCAACGTGAAGGACGGCTGCCATATCGCCTCGATGGGCGGCACCTGGATGATGCTCACCTATGGGTTCGGCGGGATGCGTGACAATGACGGCACATTGTCATTCTGGCCACGTCGTGCGCCCGAGGAGAACGCTGAGCTGCGATTTCCCTTAACCTACCGCGGTCAACTGTTGGAGATCGAAATCGGTCTGGATAAAGTGGAGTACGCGTTACGCGAGGGCGAACGTCTTGTGATCCGCCACGAAACGGAGGAAATTCTACTGACGCGGGAAAGTCCGCGAGCGGTGCGGCCGGTGAGCAGGAGGTGAGGATTTAATCTCAGATGCTGAGGTTAGCGGGGCCGCTCTGCAGATAAAGCGTGCAGATCAACACTCCTTACTCAGAGGGAACAGCTGAACGTTCCTGCGATCGGCTACGGCATCCGCTACGAGTTCGGAATCTTCGATCAGGCGATCCGCGACGGCTGGCAGGTCGAGGCCACGGATAAGTGACTGCAATTCGGCAATCCCTGGGAAATCGCGCGCTCGGAAATCGCCTGATTTGCGAAGTTCGGCGAAAGGCGTCGCCTACGACACGCCGGTCCCCGGCTATCGTGTGCACAGCGCAAATCTGATGCGCTTGTGGAAAGCCGAAGCCGCGGGTACCGCTAGCGAGGCCAAGTCACAGATTTGCGATCTCCCTGGCGAGCTCCATCCGGCCGGAAAGCATGGCGTCGTTGAAGGCGTGGCGCGCATCTGGTGGTAAAAGACTTGAGCGAACTGGTTACTGACCACGCACTGACCGTGTGAGGAACAGCACATGATGCAGGCCTTGCAACCGACGCAAGATTCCAGCTGGGTTCTGACCCACGAAGGCTACAACGTGCTGACTGAGAATGCGGTGGAATCCCGCTTTGCACTCGGCAACGGGTTCCTAGGGATGCGGGCCTCGCGCCCGGTCAGCCGTGGCCCGACATGGGTCAGCTGGCTGGGCCATATCAGGTGGGCGTCGTGGCCGCGCTGTTATGTCGCCGGCCTGTTCGACCGACCAAACACCGTGCCGCCGGTGCCCGCGCTGGTGCCCGTCGCGGACTGGTCGCACGTGACGCTTGTGCTGGACGGCAACCCGCAACTGCTGCTGGACGGAGAGTTCCTCGCCAGCGTGCGTCAGCTCGATATGCGCCGCGGCATCCTCCTGTCGGACCTGAGCTATAGGGCGCACGCTGGCATTACCATATGCAGCGGCGAACTGCGCCTCGTGTCACTGGCGGACCGCGCGGTGGCATTGCAGCTCCTGAGGTTTTCGCTCGACCGCGACGGCATCGATGTGACGCTTGAGGCCAACTTCGCCATGGCTGGTATGGGCATGGAGCCGTTACAGCTGGACCGCGATGTCTGTGCCTGGCGCACGGAGGGCTCCGGCAAAGCCGTGGCGATGGCGGGCAGCGTCACATTGCAAGCCGATGGCCGCCCGCTCGTCCCGGAGCGGTCGTTCTCGCTGCGCTGGATCTGGCGCTGGCGTTCGGTTGCCGGACAGGAGCTGGAACTCGACCGTCTGGTCACGGTGGCGCGTTCGGACAGGTGGGCCGACGACCCGGCCCTGGTTGCCGCCGATGCGATGGCGCGCGGCCGTGCGCTCGGCTGGCGCGGGGTGCTGGCAGCGCATGAGACCGCGTGGCGGCAGCATTGGGACGCGAGCGACGTCATCATCGAGGGTGACGATAAGGTGCAGGAGGCGGTGCGCTTCGCCGTTTACCATCTCACGAGCGCCGCTAACCCGGAGGACGAATGTGTCTCGGTCGGCGCGCGCGGCCTGACCGGGGACGCGTATTTCGGCCATGTGTTCTGGGATACCGAGATCTACCTGCTGCCCTTCTACGTCGGGGTCTGGCCGGAGGCGGCGCGCGCGCTGCTCATGTATCGCTATCACACTCTGCACGGGGCGCGCGCCAAGGCAGCGCATTTTGGTTTCAGGGGCGCGCTCTACGCCTGGGAATCGGCCGACACCGGCGAGGAGACCACGCCCGAGCGCGTGATAGGGGCCGACGGTACGCCAGTAGAAATCTTGACCGGTCGGATGGAGCACCACATCAGCGCCGATGTTGCCTATGCGGTGTGGCAATACTGGCGCTTCACTCGTGACGACGATTTCTTCCTTCGCGCCGGCGCGGAGATGCTGTTGGAAACAGCCCGGTTCTGGGCATCCCGAGCCGTGGCAGAGGCGGATGGTAAGCGGCACATTCGCCACGTGATCGGGCCGGACGAGTACCACGAGGACGTGGACGACAACGCGTTCACCAATGTGATGGCGCGCTGGAACATCGGCCGCGGGTTGGAGACGATGGACCTGTTGCGTGAGCGCTGGCCAAACCACGCCGCTGCATTGCGGGAGAAGCTGGCGCTTGGCGACGACGAGCTTGCGGACTGGCGCGACGCGATTGCGCGCATCGTGACCGGCCTCGACGCTGCGACCGGAATCTATGAGCAGTTTGCCGGCTATTACAAGCTGCAGCCGCTCGATCTGTCGCTGTACGCCGACCGCAAAATGCCGATCGACGTGGTGATCGGCCCCGAGCGAACGCAGCGGTCGCAGGTGGTGAAGCAGGCCGATGTGGTGGCGCTGATCGCGCTGCTGCCGGACGAGTTCCCGGGTGCGGCGGCGAAAGCCAATTTCCGCTACTACGAGCCACGCTGTGCCCATGGCAGTTCGTTGAGCGCGGGTATCCACGCGCTGGTCGCGGCACGGCTCGGCGAAACCGAAACCGCTCTTCGTTTTCTACGCCAGGCCGCGATCGCGGACCTTGAACTGGACCCGAACAGCGCCGGCGGCATACGGATCGCCGGACTGGGAGGTCTCTGGCAGGCGATAATTCTCGGCTTCGCCGGCCTCGATCTAGGGAGCGATATGCTTGGAATCGACCCGCGGCTCCCGCCCCATTGGCGCAGCTTGTCATTCCGCGTGGGCTGGAGGGGTCGCTCCGTGGCGATCCGCATCGCCGGCAAAACCGCGCAGGCGACGTTGGTGGACGGCGAGGGGATGGAAATTCGGATCGCGGGCACTAGGGGCAAGCTGACGCCGGGCGTGACGCTGGAGGTGTCGATATAGCTGCCACTGCCGCTCCCCTGTCCCTACCGCAAACCCAACCCTGGTGACGATCGTCTGCGAATCGGCTGACTATCGTTGCGATGAGGGACTGGTGCAGCTTAATTTGGTGCGCAGTGGTCGGCCTGGTCCGGTCACGGGTGGCGCTGCAAGCCGAAATCCTGGTGTCCTTTCCGAAAATTTCATCCGGTCAGGGATTGGCCTGCTGAGATCGAATCGTCGCATCATAACCAGCGATGTTTTCTGTCCTTTGGGCTTTCGCCAACTTCGTCGTTGATCTGTTCAAGTCCCGTAGGCAACTTGAGGCCGAGAATCTGCTCCTGCGCCACTACACAAGCCCTCCGACACGATTTGGTCCGCCTACTTGGCTAAATGACGCCGGCGTGGCCCTGCGGATTTCCCGGACGGTCTGCTTTGCCAATTTCCCGAATCAGCGGGCCGAAATAATGTGCAGTGGCAGTTTCTGGCGCCGCGGCGTTGCTCGTATGTAGGCGCTCCAGCGTTGAACGTGGAGATCACACATGGGCGCCACCGCCGTCGTCATTCAGCAAAACGACGCCGCTGCAAAGCCGGCGTCCTCGTTGAGCCGATTCGAGTTGCTTTCCCGCTACCGTCGTTTCCGAGAAATCGGCAAGCAACATCATTCGGCCGTGCTGAAGCTCCTAGCCAGGGACACCGTCATATCTCAAGCTAGGCGTCTCGGGTTGGCGCAGGGGAAAACGTTGGTTCTCGACAGCATGAATGACCTGAATTTGGTCTTTGACCTATTGATCTACACCGCGCCGGAGGGCCGTTCTCGGGGAATTGACCGTTATGCCAGGGCAGCACAGCTATCGCCCGAGAGCGATGAGGCATTCGTGCTCGAGGCGATGCGAAGCGCACGTTTCTCGATCATTAGTTCTATAAGCCGACACACGGCCGCAGGCTTGGTCGTCAAAGATATGTTTCGCGGCTGCGAATATTGGCTGGTAGATGAGGGCCTAGAGAGTTCGTTGCCGGTCGGCGCAATGCTAGCTACGCGGCTCTACCTCCTCGGAGATTTCACCATAACGGCTGGCGTGCTCGTGCCGCTCGACATGGAGCTCATCGAGGATGCGATCGCTGATACACCGCTACTGCTCCGTAAGGTGCCCGAGGAAGCGATTAACGACCGCCATTTTGCAGAGGCTATCTATCGTTCAGCGGTTGTTAGCGGGATTATGGAGCAGGTCACTTATCGAGACACGATCGCGTCAGCCAGTTGACATTGGATTGCCGTAACCATAGCCGGTTCCACCGGCGCGATATGCTTTGGGACTATAAGGCGCTGAACGCTGGAATGATGCCGGTAGAGTGGTGGGATCGATTGGTTCTCTTCATTTGCGCATCATTGAACGATTTAATGAAGCGTCATCCTGGCGCGCTTACCTAGTTGATCAGCAGGCACGTCGCCTTGGAAGTATCCCTCGAGGAGTTCCATTACCAGCCGCCGCCTGATGCGGAGGCTGCGTTGGTAGACGAAGTAAATGAATATGAGGATTGCGACGAGAGCCGGTGCCACAACGACGCTGCCGAATCTGTCGATGTCCATGTCCTTCGCTTTCACGTTGCCGGTTGCCGGCCAATGGTCGCCTGCTTGGTCATGCATTGACGTGGATCAATCAACACGCATGCGAAGCGACTGCTTGGAAACGCATGTAGTGGCTCCCACGCATCGGCGAGCTTCTTAAGGTCGGCTGATCGTTGAGCCAAGGCATCGGCGCGTCGATTCAAGAAGGCGATCGGATCCCGGTTTTTCAACTTTTCGATGGCACTTTCGTGCACCTGACTACGAAATCATCGAGGCCTGGGCGAGGCCGGGGCAGGCCTAGAAATGGCCTTTTAAACGCGATGTCCCTTGGCAGCGGGCCCTGTTATGCTTGGGCCATGAGCGAAGAACCGAAGAAAGACGCAAAGTCGAGCGGCGAAGCGACGCCCGGCATTACGCGCGAAGGAACGAGCGAATGGCCATGAAGGCGAAGGTAAGTACTGGTGTTGTATCGGTTTTGATGATGCTGCTATTCCTTGTGCCGGTCGACGCACGGTGCTGGTCATGGCATGGGCATGCACGCGTTTCACGCTG
>Ga0207783_1000213_pt1 | contig 10935 bp, 9 predicted proteins | sample LuqExpMetageno63_FD_187820 | JGI IMG/M metagenome (GOLD analysis project Ga0207783, IMG submission 187820) | Tropical forest soil microbial communities from Luquillo Experimental Forest, Puerto Rico - Sample 63 (SPAdes) | ecosystem: Environmental > Terrestrial > Soil > Tropical forest ... | reverse complement strand
CAGATTTCCCGCGCGTGCAAAAGTCTCCAAGCGGCTTCTTAAAGCCGCTGGTATCGCATTCATTAATCCCGAGCGCTCGTTGTCTTCCGACGCTTCCATGCCCTCGCTTTGCTAATAGGACAGCGCTGCTGTCTGATTAACGTCAAAGACTTGAGGTTCTTATTGAGATGACATTGCAGATCGCGAAGAGCTTCGGTTTCTTCGATCGCTTTCGGGCAGCGTGCGAGACGTCACACTCAAACAAGAGCAAGGGGTCATATTGACGGGCTAAGTTGCATCCGTTCTGACACGAACAGTCAGTATGTTTACTTGCCGGTGGGATTCGTCAGGCGAATGTCGCGATCGGAGGATCCGCGATCCGGCGGCGAGCGTCGACCAGTACATAGCGGCGCGCTTGAAAGCGGCCATGCCGAGACCCCGGCCAAATGAGATCGCTAACAAAAAAGCGGGTGCGATCCCGCGATCCAAATGGGGGTCTACGTCCATGCTACGCAAGCAAATCCATACAGGTTGGCTGGTCGCCGCGATGGTGGCCTTTTCGTCGGGAGGCGCGTTAGCGGCCGATACGGTCAGGGTCGGCCTGATTATGACGATGACGGGCCAGCAGACGGCCGTGGGCAAACAGGTTGTCGCGGCTGCTCGCCTTTACATGCAACAACATGGCGATACGATTGCCGAGAAAAAGATCGAACTCATCGTCAAAGACGACGCTGGCATTGCCGACAATACTAAGCGTCTGGCGCAAGAACTGATTGTCAATGAAAAGGTTGCGTTCCTCGCCGGCATGGGACTCACGCCGCTAGCTTTTGCCGTCGCTCCTCTGGCAACCGAAGCGAAAGTGCCTCTGATCGACATGGTGGCCGCGGCATCAGTCATCACGGAAAAGTCCCCATATATCGTCCGCGTCAGTTTCACGCTGCCGCAGCACACGGTTGCCATCGCCGATTGGGCCGCGAAAAATGGCAGCAAAAGAGCGGTGACTCTCGTTACGGACTACGCTCCAGGCGTCGATGCCGAGACTTTCTTCAAGGTTCGCTTCACCGAGGCGAGCGGCACGATCATCGATTCCATCCGCGTGCCGTTAATGGCGCCCGATTTTGCACCATTCCTGCAGCGCGCGCAGGATGCCGCTCCAGACACGCTCTTTGTCTTCATTCCGGCGGGTAAAGCAGGAGCTTTTTCCAGACAGTTCGTTGAGCGCGGCTTAAACAAAGCATCCATCAAACTGATCGGTGTTCCGGACATTACGGATGATGACGAACTCAACGGAATGGGTGACCACATCATCGGGACCGTAACATCGGGTAATTATTCTGCGGCGCACCCCTCGCCGATGAATAAGGCGTATGTCGAGGCTTTCAAAAAAGCCAACGATGGGCTGCGGCCCAACTTCATTTCGCTTGGCGGCTATGATGGGATGCACGTGATCTACGAATCCCTGAAGAAAACAAAGGGATCGACCGCCGGCGACGCACTCATCAACGCGATGAAAGGCATGGCGTGGGAAAGTCCGCGCGGACCGATCTCGATCGACCCGGACACGCGTGACATTGTCCAGAATATCTACATTCGCCGCGTTGAGAAAGTGAATGGCGAACTCTACAACATAGAGTTCATGAGCTATGACCAGATGAAAGATCCGGGCAAGCTGGCAAAGAAGTGAGCTCGGTGTGACGACACAGTTCGAGTTGCGCAGCGAGCTTGACGAGGCCGGAATTCCACAACTGGGTTTTCCCAATCCGTTCAATATCGCCGAACTGTTGATCGATCGACATCTCGCCGAGGGGCGCGGCCACAAGGTCGCACTCAGAACACTCGAGCGAGATGTCACATACGCTGAGTTGATCGCCAGCGTGAACCGCTTTGGCAATACGCTGACAACGATTGGCCTGCGGCCCGGAGATCGCCTGGCGATGGTCGCCAAAGACTGCCCCGAATTCTTCTATCTTTTTTTCGGTGCAACTAAAGTCGGTGTACTCCCCATACCGCTGAACAGTTTACTGCGGGCGAACGACTTCGCCTTTATTTTCGAAGATTCGCAATGCACGGCAGTTATCTACTCTCTCGAGTTCGCTCACGAGGTGGAAGCCGCCATCGCGCGGTCATCGTGGCGCATGCCGTACGTATTTCCGCTGCAAGGAGCGGAATCGTTCGACGAATTGGCCCGCACAGCCTCGCCCGAGTTAACAGCCCTGCCCACACAGGCAGCCGACGACTGTTTCTGGCTCTACTCTTCCGGAACGACCGGCCGGCCGAAGGGTGTCGTGCACATTCATCGTAGCATCGCGGTGACCTGCCAACGCTTTGCCATCGAAACTCTCGGCGCGGAAGAGAGCGACGTCTTCTTCTCCGTGCCCCGCCTTTACTTCTCATATGGATTGGGCTGTGCCATGACCGATCCGCTCTGGGTCGGAGGAACCGCCATCCTGGACGACCGGCGGCCGACGCCACAAACCGTGGCGGAAGTTTTCCGTCGCTTCAAGCCGAGCATTTTTGCCGGAGTGCCGACCTTCTATGCCGCGTTGCTTAATGCGGGCGGGATGACGAGGGCGGATTTCAGCAACCTGCGGCGCGCTCTTTCGGGCGGCGAAGCCACTCCCACCGAAATTATGCGTCGTTGGCGCGAGCTGACTGGCGTGCCGATCACGGAGGTGATCGGCAGCACCGAAACGCTGCACATCTATATGGGCAACAGAATTGACGATATTCGCGTCGGTACGCTTGGCAAGCCAGTGCCGGGATATCAAGTGAAGCTTATCGACGAGCGCGGCAACGTCATCAACGACGAGCGGCCGGGCCGGCTTTGGGTCAAAGGACAATCGCTGGCACGTTGCTATTGGAATAATCCCGACAAGACGAAACAGGTATTTGTCGACGGCTGGATGGACACCGGTGACACGATGTTTCGCGACGCAAACGGCTATTATGTGTTCTGCGGGCGCGCAGATGACATGATGAAAATCTCTGGGCGCTTCGTCTCCCCATTTGAAGTTGAAGCGACGATTATCGAAGACGGACGCGTGCTCGAAGCCGCTGTGATCGGACGCCCGGATAGCGATGGTCTCACCGGAATTCAGGCACTGGTCGTCCTCAAGGATGCCGCGCTGGCCACCGAGGCGACTGCTGACGAGATCCGCCAGTTATGCAAGTGCAGGCTCGCACACTACAAATATCCAAAATGGATCACGTTTATCGATCATCTGCCAAAGACAGCCACCGGGAAGATTCAACGCTACAAGTTGCGCACTGAATATGCGTCATTACGAACTCTAATGACGTGTTCTCAGTCCATCGAGAAGAGTTAGGCGCCAAACCCGCGTCAGAGTTTTGCCGTCCAATTGGCTGGGCCGAGCGTAACGCAAAAGGAGAAAGAGATGAGCTTCACGGATCAAATTGCAGTCGTCACCGGCGGGGCTTCCGGCATCAGCCACGCTACCGCCCGGAAACTTTCAGCCGCTGGGGCGACGGTTTGCATTGGCGATATTCAGAAAGAAAAAGGTGACGCCGCGGCCATCGCGATCCGTAGCAAAGGTCAGAAAGCCGAATTCATCTTCGTTGATCTCACCGACTTTGCCTCGATCAAGGCGTTTGCCGCCGCCGTGCAACAGCGATTTGGGCGGGTCGACATCCTGGTGAATGGTGCCGGATGGAGCAAGAACACGCCGTTCGTACAGACTGACGATGCGTTCTGGGACAAAGTCCTCAATCTGAACTTCATCGGACCAATGCGCCTGACCAAGCTGCTACTGCCAAAGATGATCGAAAACAAGCGGGGCCGCATCGTTAATATCTCCAGCGACGCTGGACGGGTCGGCAGCCTCGGCGAGACCGTCTATTCCGGCGCCAAAGCCGGTCTAATTGGTTTCACGAAAAGCCTCGCGCGTGAATGCGCGCGCTATAGCATCACCGTAAACTGTGTATGCCCGGGGCCGACCGATACGCCGTTACTCGCCGAAGTCGAGCAGAAATATCTGGACGCCTTCGTCAAGGCGATCCCGATGCGCCGTTTTGGCAAGCCGGAGGAGGTCGCGGACGCAGTGGTCTTCTTCAGTAGCCCGCAAGCCGATTACATCACAGGACAGGTCCTGAGCGTCAGCGGAGGCCTGACAATGGTCGGTTGAGACGCGAAAGAAGTGAGGTATTCCAGAAAAGCAAGACGAGTTGGTGAGAGTTCTGACCAAATCCCGATGTCTCGATGTGAAGAAGCAAAGTGAGGAGTGTTGTGCGAGCACTGGTCCCGTCATTCCCTACCATGGCAGCACTTGACCATTGAAATTGAAGAATTTGCCCGTGTCGGCCATGGTCAGCCCGGCGATCACTTTGCGCACGCCTTCGACCGATTCTTCGGCCGAGTTTGTCGCCTTAGGGCCACCCATTTCGGTGCGCGTCCAACCCGGCGAGATCGAAACCAGAATGATGCCGCGTTTCTGGTACCATTCTCCGACACTGCGGGTCAGCATATTCAGCGCGGCCTTGCTAGTGCGATAGGCGTAACGACCGGCCTGCCACGTGCTAGCGATCGAGGCAAGCGTCGACACCATGTTGACCGCAACCGGCCGCGCACCGACCGACAGATTGTCAACAAACGCGCCGCAAACGCGGGCGGGGCCGAGAAGATTGGTCTTCAGCAGATCAAGCCACCCGTCAAAATCGTAGTTCCTGAGATCGGGATCGTCGTGGCCTTCATAGGCGCCGCTGCCATAGAAAATGGACTCGACTGTACCGGCGTTGTTGATCAGCAGGTCGATCGGCGTGCCCTTTACCTGTTCGGCGACGCTCTTCACCTGGGCGTCATTGGAGACATCCATCTCCAGAATTTCGAGTCTTCCATTGCCGCTCGAATGCAGTGTCTTCAATTGCTGCGCGCGGCTCAGACTGTGGCACGTAGCATAGACATGATAGCCGTCGGCTAGATGTTGCCGCGCGAATTCCAGGCCAATGCCTCGGCTGGCACCCGTAATGATTACTGCTGGCATAAATTTGCACTTCAACGCAGGATGAAAGGATTAGCGACCTTATCCGACAGACTGATCCATACCGACTTGGTTTGCAGAAACTCGTAAATCGCGTCTTGCCCGCTCTCGCGGCCTATGCCACTCGCCTTGTAGCCGCCAAATGGAGACATGTAGCTGACGGCGCGATAGGTGTTCACCCACACCGTTCCGGCCTGCAGCTTCTCGGAGATTTTGAACGCGCGTCCGATGTTGCTGGTCCACACGCCGGCGGCTAGGCCGTACGCGACGTCATTGCCGATCGCGATCGCTTCATCGTCATCGGCAAACGGAATGATGGAAAGGACCGGGCCAAAGACCTCTTCCTGCGCAATGCGCATCGAGTTGCGCACACCGCCGAAAATAGTCGGCTGTACGAACCACCCGCTTGCGAGCGCCGGGTCATCCGGTTTTCCGCCGCCGAGCAGCACCTTGGCGCCCTCCTCGCGAGCGACGCCGATGTAACTCAGGACCTTTTGATATTGCGATTGCGTCGTGATCGGGCCGACCTGAGTGTCCAATTGTTTCGGGTCGCCGATCCTCGCGCTTGCCGCGAATGCGACAAGTCTTTGGGTGAGCTCCTTCTCGATCGACTTTTGCACCAGCAGCCGTGAGCCTGCGATGCAGGTCTGTCCCGAGGCGGCGAAAATGCCCGAAATCGCACCTTTCACCGCATTGTCGAGATTAGCGTCGTCGAAAACAATGTTGGGCGACTTGCCACCGAGCTCCAGCGTGACGCCTTTGAAGTTCTTGGCGGCGGTTTCGTAAACTTTGCGGCCGCCGATTTCACCGCCGGTGAATGCGACCTTGCGAACGAGTGGGTGCGCTGCCAGCGGCTCGCCCGCTTCGTTGCCGTAACCGGTGACGGTGTTGACGACCCCTGGGGGAAAACCCGCTTTTTCGAACAGGCGGACGAGTTCGAGGATGGAAGCGGAGGCGAATTCCGACGGTTTGATTACCGCGGTATTGCCAGCCGCCAAGGCCGGCGCCAGCTTCCAGGTCAGCAACAGGATCGGCGAGTTCCACGGTACGATGCAGGCTACGACGCCTAGCGGTTCGTGTCGGGTGAAATTGAACATGTCGGGCTTGTCGATCGGAATGACTGATCCTTCGACCTTGTCGGCAAGACCGCCGAAATAGTCGAACCACTCCGGCGCATAGCGGCATTGCACACTCATCTCTGCGATGAGTTTGCCGTTATCCTGCACCTCGATCTGCGCCAGTCGCTCCGCGTTTTCAGCCATGAGGGCGGCAAATCGGCGTAGCAGCTTGCCGCGCTGGCTCGGTTTCATCTGCCCCCAAGGGCCAGATGTGAAAGCCTCGTTTGCCGCAGACACTGCGGCTTCGATGTCGGTCGGGCCGCAACGCGGAATGCGTGCCCAAGGCCGGCCGCGGAACGGATCGAATGTTTCAATCCAAGTGTCGGAAGTGGCCGCAACTTGGTTTCCGCCGACGGTGTTGAAGAACTTTGGTAGGCTCTGATCGGACATCGGCCAACCTCTCGCTTAGATCTATTTCGTCGCACCACCACAAGATTCGACCGCGGCGCCTGTCATGTACGAACTCCGCTCGGACATGAGACAGGCGGCGAGCGAGCCGATTTCTTCCGGCTTGGCACCAAACGTGCGTAGCTCGGCAGCCGCCCGCTCCAGTCGTTCTATGCCGCGTGCGCCGATGGCAACATTGCATCCTTCTTCGGCGAGCGTCTTGGCGATGGCAATGCCGACGCCAAAGCTCCCACCGCTGATCAGGGCATTCTTGCTCTTGAGACCGAGATCCATATCGAGCCTTCAGAGGTATTGCTTGGCGAAATCGGCGCACGCCTGACCGACGAGATCCAGGTGATTTGGATTGTCGTACAGTGACATGTGCGACGCGTCCCCGCCGATCTGGACCAACTGTTTGCGCGGACAAGGAATCTTCTGGAAGGCCGGAACTTCGTACTCGGTCATCGTTATGTCATCGTAGGCCGAGGTCACCATCAGCACGGGCGTGTAGATGATGCGCTCCATGAACGGCACGACATCGTACCGCATCGCGTATTCGACGCTTTGCACCGTCGTCCAATGCTCGTGGTTCGGCGCCACTGTCTCCTTGAACTTCTTGAAAACGGGCCAGGTTTCTGGCGCAGGCCACGCCGATGGCTTCTCGTGGGGATGGGCCGAGTGCGCGATTGTCCCGTGCTTTCCAGTCTTGAAGCGCGAAATACGATCCTCTGCGATGATTTTTTGTAGCTCTCGATAACCGACATTAGAGTTGGCACGCAACATGTTGTAATGGCCGTTGAGCATCGGCACCACCGACATCACGCAGCGCACACGCGAGTCATGAGCCGCCACAGGAAAGACATGCGCGCCAGCATAGGAGATGCCCCAAATGCCGATGCGGTTTGCGTCGACGTCGCTGCGCAGCGAGATATAGGTGACGGCGTTGATGATATCATCGCACTGTTGCCAGGGATCGATGTGCTGCCGCGGGTGCCCCTCGCTCTCACCAAAGTGACGATAGTCGAATGTTAAGGCGGCGATGCCAGCCTTGACGAAGAAATTCGCGTACTCAGGCTGAATGAGTTCTTTTACGTAACACCAACCGCCGCCCATGACGACGCACGGGTAAGGCGGCTTCGCGGAGTCGGGTTTGTAGAAGTGGCCTTTGATTTCAGATCCATCGCTCTTGAATGCGATCAACTCTCGCGACATGAGGGTTACCTCTTATTGGAGGAAGACGCGATCGATCTCCTCTGCCGGGTTCGCCAATTGTAGGCACTACTCAGTGGAAATTGCCGTTATAGACTTGCGCGGTTCAAAAAAAGCTCACGCGCATGAATGACTGGATACGAAGCTCGCGCGCCTGATGTCGAACCAGCATTGATTTTTGTCAAGCTGCTGTTGCATATCGACCACGTAATATTGCCATTTACTCAGCCCCATGAGCAATGCGAGAGAGAAGGCGCGGAATTGGCGAACATCATTTGATCCAGCCGCGCCGGGATCGCGACGAAAGATTTGGCCGTGGTGGCACGCGTGATCAAGAACAACTTTAAATTCTGACACGAATCGACAAACGCAGGAGAGGTCATGCCTACAGCTAACAGTCACCTCGTCGTCATTGGGGGGACCTCCGGTCTCGGCCTTGAAATCGCAAAAGCGGCTCACGCGTTTGGCATCAAGGTCACGATCGGCGGCCGTGGCGCCGAGCGCGCCGCGGAGACGGCCAAATCGATCGGACCCGACGTAACTGCCGTGCACATCGATCTCGGCGATTTGCCGTCGATCCGGCGGGCGCTGCGCGACGGTCCTTCGATCGACCATCTGGTGATCACGCCGATAATGCGGCTGAGCACCACCGTGAAGGACTTCGCGATCGCGGAGGCCGAACAGCTCGCCCGTATCAAGCTCGTCGGTTATGTCGAGGCAGTCAGCGCCGCGCTGCCGCGGCTCAAACCGAGTTCATCAATCGTGTTGTTCTCGGGCGTCGCCAAGACCAATCCCTATGCGGGATCGACCATGATCTCGGTGGTCAACGGCGGCATCGTTGGCATGACCAAGACCATGGCGATGGAGCTCGCGCCGATCCGGGTCAATTGCATCTCACCCGGCCTCGTACCCGACTCGCCGATCTGGAAGCGCGCGCTGGCGCAGGGGCCCAATCCGGTAGTCGATGCGATGACCGCAAAGACGCCGACGCGCCGGTTGGCGATGACCGAGGACGTCATCCAGGGCGTGTTCTTCCTGCTCGACAACAAGGCCGTGAACGGCATCGACTTGGAGCTTGACGGCGGCATCCAGATCGTGTGACGGCAAACCTCTCTGGGTGCCTCTGCGCCGAAGCGTAAAAACTGGCAATGCGGATGTCGCATTCACCAATGCATCGCCAGCTGGCGGCCACTCGATCACCTGCTCGTCTGTTTGATCCAAATCAAATATTTTTCAATCGAAAATCATGGCGCAGAAGAATGAGTGTTCTTTCCTAAAATCACATTCGCACATATCGATGATGACGTTATCTGCGACTACGTCGATATGACCTTTGCCAACCTGCTCGCCGTTCTGCCGCAGACGAAAGCTGGACCGGTCCGTACTTTGGGTGTCACCAGCGCAAAGCGCTCGAATTCGGCACCGGATATTCCAACCATAGCAGAACGGGCTTGCCCGGTTACGAATTTACATCCTGGTTCGGAGCCCTGTTGGTGGCGTGCAATTCTCTGCAATTCAATGTGCGGATTGATTTCCGGATAACGTTTTCGGAAAGAACAACTCGGTCAACGGTCGAGCACTTCTAGAACAGCAGCCACGATCTTTTCTGCAGTTACTGTCAGCGTGGCTTCCAGAGGTGGACTGTAGGGAATCGGCACATCCGGCACCGCCACTCGGCGCACCGGCGCCTTCAGGCTGGTCAGCCCATCCTCCGCCAAAGTAGCTGCAACCTCTGCAGCGACGCCGAAGCTGCGGTGACATTCATCAGCGATGACTGCGCGTCCGGTCCGTGCGACCGATTGCAGCACTGTCCTGCGGTCGAGTGGGATGATACTGCGCAAATCCACGACCTCTGCGGAAACAGCGTGTTCCCTGTCGAGCACATCGGCTGCCGCAAGTGCGCGCGGAACCGTGATTGAGCTTGCGAAGATGCTTACGTCACGGCCTTCCCGACGAACACGCGCCTGTCCCAATGGCAGCATGGGGGAATCGGGGCTTATTTCGGCTATTTCGTCCAACAACAGGGCGTGACTGAGGAATGCGGTCGGATTCCGGCTTTCCAGCAGCGACCACTTCAAGAAGTGGTAAGCATCGTCGGCTGCCGCAGGCACTAAGATCTGCAAACCAGGCGCCTGGCCCAACATGGCCTGAGTCCGATGGGAGTGTTGCGCGGCGCCACCTCCCCGGATTCCGATTAGGGAATAGAAGGTAACCGGAACCTCAGTTTGGCCTCCGGTCATATAGTGGATATTGGCTGCCTCGTTCACCACCTGCGGGAAGGCTTGGAAGATGAAGCTGCCAGTTGACAGATCTACAATGGGTCGCAGTCCCGCCATTGCGGCACCAATCCCGGCCCCGGCGAGGGCCAATTCCGAGATAGGTGTAACGAGAATTCTATCGGAAAATTCTTTTAGTGCCGGCTCAAGCAATGCTCGCGCAACGCTGTTGAGACCCATGAAGCCGCTGCCGATCAGCACCACTCTCGGATCGGCGACCAGGGACTCGTAGATGGCCTGTGCGAGGCCTTGAGCAAAACTGATCTTCATTATCCGCGTTCCCCCATGGCATAGACGTGCCGATAGGCGTCGGCGGGAGCGGGATACGGACTGTGGAGCGCGAAGCGAGCAGCCCCGGCGATATCTTCTCGCGCACGCTTGTCGATGGTTTCCACCTGCGCTCGATCGAGGCTACCCGCTGCAACCAGCTTGCGGATATATAATGATAGTGGGTCGCTCTGTTTGATCCAGGTCGCAAGATCGGCCCGCTCGGGCTCTTGGTCGAAAGCCCAGGCCACCTGCCATTCACCGCATGGCAGCTCCGGCCATAACGGAAAGCTCCCCGGCCAGCGGCTGCAGCGAACCTCGAGGAATTTTGGCCCGCCTCCACCGCGCACCTCGCCAACGAGCCTGTCGAAGCATTCAACCAGCGCGTCGACGTCGGCACCGTCCACGACTTTGGCAGGTATCTGAAGCGACTCGGGGACGTCCGCCAGTCGCGCCGCCGGCAATGTGGAAGATGTGAATTGGCCGCGCTTTCGCTGATCCGGCGGAATGCTGTTGTTTTCGCAGATGAATAGAATTGGGACGCGCCATATTGCGGCGATGATCATCGCTTCGTAAAAGGCTCCCTCCTCCAACGCAGCGTCGCCGAAGAAACACAAAGTTATTCTCGAACCGCGATATTTGCATGCCAGGGCGGCGCCGGTGGCAAGCGGCAATGCCCCGCCGACGAGGGCCGACGTGGCGGGT
>Ga0207783_1000195_pt1 | contig 11404 bp, 10 predicted proteins | sample LuqExpMetageno63_FD_187820 | JGI IMG/M metagenome (GOLD analysis project Ga0207783, IMG submission 187820) | Tropical forest soil microbial communities from Luquillo Experimental Forest, Puerto Rico - Sample 63 (SPAdes) | ecosystem: Environmental > Terrestrial > Soil > Tropical forest ... | reverse complement strand
TTCAGAATCTGGATCATGCGCGCGTCGCGGCCATAGACGTCCTTGCGCAACTGCAGCTTGCCATTCTCGTCCACGAAGGCAGTTTGGTAGGTCAGGTGCACCCAGACGAATTTCGGCAAGTCGATGTTGATCTCGCTGTCGCCGAACATCGATTCCAGTCTGGCCTCGGTGTAGTGCTCGTTCGGCATAACCAGCGACAACAGCTTCTCGCCGTAGGTCAGCGGATTCTGCACGCGCATGCAGCCGTGGCTGTAAGCGCGCTCCTCCCGCGCGAACAGGTGCTTCTCCGGTGTGTCGTGCTGATAGACAAGGAACTTGTTGGGGAAGTTGAAGCGGATGCGGCCGAGCGCGTTGCCGGCGCCGGGCGCCTGCGAGATGTGGATGGTGCCGTCTGCGTCCTGGGTTACTTGAAGTCCGATGCGGTCGAGCGCCTCCGGATCCCGTTGCAGCGCTGGCAGATATTCGTTCTGAATGATTGACGGCGGCACGTTCCAGGTCGGATTGACGGTGATGAATTTCATCTCCGCGCTGACCATCGGTGTCGCCTTGCCGGGCTTGCCGACGACGATCCTGGTCTTCCAATAGATCTTGTCGTTGTTCCAGAGCGTCAGCGTGTAGTCCGGCACATTGACGATGACGTGCGGATTACCGAGGTCGCGCGCCAGCCAGCGCCAGCGCTCCATATTGACAATAATGGTGTCGATCGGATCGGCGGCCGGGCCGCGCACAACCTTCTTTTCGCCGTTGAGCGCCCGCACGGTGTTGGGGCCAAGATTGCCGTCAACATTGATGTCCGCCTCGGTCTGGAACGTCCTCACCGCCTCGCCCACGGCCTCGTCGTAGAGCGGATTGTCCTTGTCGCCGGCGATGTCGAGCCGCTTGCGCAGCGCGATGACACGCTGGTCCCTCATGCCCGGGCGCAGAATCTTGCCGTCGGGCACTCTGACGTACTCCTTTTTTCCCTCTTCGTCGGGCTGGGCCTGAATGCTGCCGCCCTTGCGCAGTTCGGCAAGCTTGGCCTTGAGCGCCTTGAATTCGGCTTGCGGCGGATTGTAACCATCAAGCACCTTGCCGGTATCGCTCGCGGCGGCGACTTTGGCCAGCACGTCGGCCGGCTCCGGCGGCACGAGCTTGAAGTCGATATCGGCGCCGACACGACTAAAATGGACGCGGCCGATCTGCGCATGGCGCGCGTAGGTGAGGACGGCAGCGGTGAGTTTGAGTTCATCCTCGGCAAGCATCGCGGCGGTGGTCGCGGATTTGAAATCCGGTGTCGGATAGTCGGTCGGGTCAAGGCCGACCGTGTCGACCTGCCCGAGATAGGCAATCGCCGCCTTGGCGCGCGCGTCGGCGGCCCCCTCGCTCACCCACAGCGGCTTGTAGTCGCGCGCCTTGTAGACTTGTTCAACACCCTCGCGGTCGGCCTTGCGGCTGACGAGGCGGTCTAACTGCTTGCCGGTGATCATCTCGCGCAGTTGATCAGTCACCGCGCTGTCGACGCTCACCGGTGGCGGCGCGGTAACGGGCGCTGCCGCGGCCTTCGCGGGGTCAGTAGCGGGCGCGGTCGCATCCTTGGCCGGCTCGGCTGCCGGGGGTGCGACATCTTGCTGTTTCGGTTCGCTCCTCGCCGTGTCGGCCGGCGCCGGGGCGGGCGTGGGCTCCGTGGGCTCAAGGTCCTTCGCCGTGATCGGCGACGGGAGTGTGGTGTCCGGCATCGGAACCGCCGCGGTAATTTGCACGTCGGATTGCTGCGCCATGCCGGCATGGCTCGACAGCATTAGGATCAGACCAAGGGCGGTCGAGGCCACAAGGCGATCGAATCGTACGCTTTTCACGAATATCTCCAAGGCCCTGGGGAAAGGCCGTTCCGAGCATCAGATCGCTTCTATATATGACCTTTGTCAGTTACCTAATTCAAAACACCGTGTAGGATTGGCAAAAAAGGAACTGAGCCTCAATCATATGCTTGCTGAACACTTAATTCTTGGCGCTCAGGTTCGGCGGGAATGCCGGATCAGTTATGAGGCCGCGCAATAGGTCCTCAGATCGAATCAGCGCCTTGTCGTTCTTGGGGTCCGGCGGGATGTAAGATTGTGAGCCGGCCTGTTCCTTGCCCTCATCTCCTTTTAGATGACCGCGCAGCGAGGACTCGCCCATGGTGCTGGTGTCGGTCTCCACCTTGATGTCCGCCGGTACCTCCTGCAGCACTTCGATATCGGGCGAGATACCCTTGGCCTGGATCGAGCGGCCGGACGGCGTGTAGTAGCGGGCCGTGGTCAACCGTAGCGCACCGTTGCCGGCGCCAAGCGGGATGATCGTCTGTACCGAACCCTTGCCGAACGAACGGGTGCCAACAACCGTCGCTCGCTTTTGGTCTTGTAATGCGCCGGCGACGATTTCCGAAGCTGAAGCCGAGCCGCCGTTGATAAGAACGATCAGGGGTCTTCCTTTGGTGAGGTCGCCACCGTGCGCGACGTAGCGTTGAGTTTCCTCGGGATTGCGTCCGCGCGTTGAAACCACCTCACCCCGTTGCAGGAACGCACTTGACACCGACACTGCCTCGTCGAGGAGCCCGCCCGGGTTGTTGCGCAGATCGAGGATATATCCCTTGAGCTTGTCTGCGCTCACCTTGGCCGTGATGCCGCTGATAGCCTTCTTCAGGTTCTCGGTACTCTGCTCTGTGAATTGGCTGATCCGAATATAGCCGATATCATCGCCTTCCACCTGCGAGCGCACGGAGGGCACGTGTATAATCTCGCGAATAATCGACACTTCGATCGGTTTGTCCTGGCCCTTGCGCATGATGGTAAGCTTGATCTTGGTGTTTACCCGGCCGCGCATTTTTTCGACCGCCTGGTCCAGGGTGAGGCCCCTCACCTGCTGGCCATCAAGCTGAGTGATGATGTCATTGGCTAAAATGCCAGCTTTGGCGGCGGGCGTGCCATCGATCGGTGCCACCACCTTGATCACACCGTCTTCCATACTCACTTCGATGCCGAGCCCGCCGAATTCTCCGCTGGTCTGCACCTGCATTTCCTTGAAGCTCTTCGGATCCATATAACTGGAATGCGGGTCAAGGCCGGTGAGCATTCCGTTGATCGCGTCTTCGATCAGTTTTTGATCGTCCGGTTTGTCCACATAATCGGCGCGAACGCGGTCGAAGACATCGCCGAACAGGTTCAGTTGCCGGTATGCATTTGCGATTTCCGCCTTGGCGCTCGAACCGATAAAGAACACATGGGGCTGCGTCGCGGCTAAGGTTATTGCCGCTCCCGCTGCCACACCAAATAAAATGACTGAGACTTTGCGCATTAAGACCGGAGCCATGTCGGCGCGCTTAAACGAGATCCCAACAGACCTCGATTGAGTTCCTGACCGAAGGTTAAAAAAAGCTCTATGTCAAAATTACGTGTAATCTATCCAGTTCCACTGAAACGTCCAAGACGGCGGCGGGATTGCTAAACAACGTGGACCGATTGACAAGAGACACGGCGGTGCCTCCTCCTCGCGTTGATATCATTAAATTTTTTGGCTTCATTCTGCCAAAATCGTCAGCTCGCAATGTCCCTTGCGCCCGGTCTGATCGCCGAAATGTGTTGTTTTGCAAGGCCGCATGACGTCATGACCTCGCTCGCGACAGCTCGCCGATTACGGCCCGACTTCTCTCGCCGCAGCGTCGAATCGGAATGGTTAGATGATGCCGATTTGCATTCAGCGGAGCTGGAGGACGTGTTGCGCGATCTCGCCCGTTTTAACGGAGCTATGTTTGGCCATCGAATCGTTATTGCCTGGCTACGACGCGTTATAAGGCATGAGAAAGCCGGCGCGCCGTTGACCGTGCTTGATGTCGGTTGTGGATATGGCGACTTACTCCGCGCAATTCGGCGCTGGGCACAGCGGCGTGGTGCTTTGTTGAACCTTATCGGCCTCGACCTTAGCCCAGAGACCGTTCGCATCGCCCGCGCAGCCACTGAACCCACTGATCAGATTGACTACCAGGTGGCTAATGTCTTTGATTTTCAACCCACAGCGCCGATCGACCTGATTGTCAGCAGTTTGCTGACCCACCATCTGTCAGATCAGAGAATCGTGGATTTCTTACTCTGGATGGAGCACACGACGCGCAAAGGCTGGTTGATCTATGATCTCCAACGGCATGCTGTGCCGTATTACTTTATAGGACTGGCCGGTGTAGTGCTGCGGCTACATCCGATGGTCATACACGACGGGCGCATCTCGGTGGCCCGCTCGCTCAAGCGCAGCGAATGGTACGCACGATTAGGCGAGGCCGGTATTGCGCCTGAGACAGTTAATCTTCGCTGGTTCCTATACCGTTTTGTGATTGAGCGGATTCGATGAGAGAGGTGGAAACCATTGTTGTTGGCGGTGGGCCTGCTGGGGCGGCGTGCGCTGGCGGTCTTGCCCGATTGGGGCGCGAGGTTGTGCTGCTGGAGCGCACCGGCGGGCCGCATCACAAGGTCTGTGGCGAATTTCTGAGCGTCGAAACGCAGGTACAACTACGTCGACTCGGAATCGAGCCTATCGAGCTCGGTGCAGTGCCGATCGATCGGGTGGCGGTCTATTCGGGCGCGCGAGCGGTAACTGCCACATTGCCGTTCTGCGCGCTCTCACTGTCGCGCTTCCGGCTCGACGAAGCGCTGTTACGACGTGCAGAAAGTCTCGGCGCGCAACTCAGACGAAACGTGTCGGTACGCGCCGTGATCCCTGCCAGGAACGGATGGGCAGTCCAATGCGGCCATGGGGAGACGTTGCGCACTCGCAACCTGGTGCTGGCTACCGGCAAGTGGGGTGTGCGGGGGCTTGCCGACGCACGTGTCAACTCGTTAGTCGGACTCAAAATGCATCTTCGGCTCGCGCCACAAGTTCGCCATCTGCTGACAGGCCGTGTCGAACTTGTACTGTTGAACGATGGCTATGCTGGCCTTGAGTTGGTCGAGGGCGGCATTGCCAATCTGTGCTTCCTGCTGCCAGGTGCAGTCGTCGCGCGATTTGGGGCAAATTGGTCAGTGCTGCGTAATTATCTGATGAAAGAGGCTCCGTGCCTTACCGAACGGCTCGCCGGCGGCGAACCGCTGTGGAACAAGCCAATCACGGTGGTCTGCCCGACCGGCGGGCACCTACACGAGGAGGCAGAGGCGGCGGTCTATCGCGTCGGCGACCGCCTCGCCCACATTCCCCCATTTACCGGCGATGGCCTTGCCATCGCGCTTAGTACGGCCGCGCTAGCGGTCGAACATATCCAGCACGATCGTCCGCCTGCCGCCTATCTGGCTGCGGCACGGCAGTTGACCGGCAAGGCGATTCATCTGGCAAGCGCCGTTTCCGGTATAGCGGCAAGCCGGATCGGTCGTTCCCTACTCCTAAAAGCCGCTGCCCATGCACCGGTGCTATTCCGGACGATCGTGCAGGCGACCCGATTGCCGATTACTACAACCGCCTAACACTCGTGCGCCCTGCAATTCCAGTGACACAGCGCGTTGCATCAAAACCCCTTTTTTCTGGAACTCTTAACAAAAGAGTTGCACCAATTCAGGCAGCAGAAAAAAGTGACACCAAGGTTATTGCGCCGTATTATTTTATTGAAAAGGATCAAGAATTTGTGAGCAGGGAATTTCGGTCCAGCTGTGGCGGTTCTGCTTTACGAGCAACATAGAGGGAGGGGTTTGCATGCGTAAGTTGGCATTGGCCTTCGCGGTCGCGTTTCTGCCCTCGTTTGCTGTCGCTGCGTCTTTTGGGCACATGGTTGGCCACCCGGGTGGTCGGGGCCACGGTGCATTTCATGGGTTCGCACATCATAGCTTCTTTCATCGCACGCTAGGCCATCATCACGCTCGAATTTTTCGCCACAATCCGTTTTTCGTTTGGCCGCAATACGGTTACTCCGGAGCCTACGATGTGCCACCTTATGACTACACCGGAGCCTATGATGTGCCACCTTATGTGCCGGATTATACCGCCAACGAGTTGATGCCCAATACGTATCCTATTGGAGTGCCGCCAATCGCAGCGCGCTCGCTCGGCTGTCAGCAACAAAAAGTCTCGGTCCAATCTGAAAATGGCGAGATGCGTGAGGTTACAATTGTCCGCTGTTAGAAGGTGCGACTGAGCCAAAGCATCGAGGCCGCCCCAGTTGGCGGCCTCTTACATTTGTGTTGCTTGTGATCACCATGCCAGACGAAGGCGTGACCTGCGCCGGAATCCTGCGCCAGGACAGCGCCGGCAGCGGAGGCGGCTGGGAGGACCCCACCCGTCCATGATCTTATGGACAATTAGAGTAATGATTTACAAACCTAACAGGAAGTGCCCGGGGGTGATAGGCTTTGCCGTGCCTGCGATAGCAGCATCGCGGACTTTGCGGATCTCGGTTGCGTCAGACAAAAACCAGGATGGTGTGTTCTGCAAAAAGAACTTGTCGAAGCGCAGAAATACGCTGTTTCGCTCTTGCGGCTTGGCGACGATCATCGTGCCTTGTTCAAGATGAATCCCGGTTAGCGCCTGGATGTTGCTGCCGTGAGTCACGATAAGGAGAACGCCGGGCCCATGCCAGGATTCGATCAAGTTGCGCTCTTCATCAAGCAATTCGGCCGCGCGCTGCTTATTAAACTCAAGATTGTCAAAGGCAGGAGCATCTTCCATAGCGCCCAATTGCAGGAGTTGGGCTGTTTCGCGTGCGCGGCACCATCTTGACGTTAGTATTTTGGTGACCTTGATGCGCTGTGCGCGTAATAGCTCGCCAACTTGCTGCGCTTCGTCGCGCCCCTTGTCGCTTAAACTGCGTTGCGTATCGCAATCAGCGAGACTAAATCCGCGAGGTTCACTTCGGCCGGGTGCATCGCCATGGCGTAAAAGAATCACGTACGCGTCTTCTTGCGCCGCCGAAGGATTGGTCAGCGATTTTAAGGTGATGAGTAGCGATGCGCTCAGAGCAGCGACCATCAACGTCAGCAGGGCTAATTTTGTCGCAACGCCGCGCATAAATATGCTCGTTTGCAAACACAGCTACCACACCCCAGTAAGTAAGAAATAAAAATGTCATACTTTTTAAATTAATGGAAATTAACCAACGGAAGGAGCCAATCTAAGTGTAACGCCATCAGTGACAACTGACGCCACGGATTTTTAAGTGGTTGTTGCGCGCCTGTTTTCATTCCTGCAGTTCAGGGTTTCCTGCGGCGGAACGATTTTCCTCTGCGCAGCTGACATTTGATCGATAGAAGCTTCGGCAAATACGAATTTCGTGTCAGGCGAAGCTGCGTCAAAGCTCTCCCTCGCACGCAAAGGCTGACGCCGAGGATTAGCACGATGGCCGAGCGGTTTGTGAGTCATCATCGAGTTGTCCGATAATGACATCGGTTATTCTGACGGGTTGCCAAAACCTTAAAGCGGGAAACATCTGGACGCGTAAGCTGGGAGGAAACCGCAATGAAAGAGCGATACTGGTTTCGCCCGAAGTCCTTCGGCTACGGCGCGACGCCTGTAACGTGGGAGGGATGGCTTCTTACACTTGGCTCGATGGCAGTCACCATGGGTTCGATTCTTGTCGCGACCATAACCGAGGTTAACAAATGGCCTGACCGCCGCGTCTATCAAGTGGTATGTTTGATTGTCGTGGCAACGACGATGCTCGCAACGATCATCGTATCTCGACGCAAGACCAGTGAAGATTGGCGCTGGCGGCCATGAGTGGAGTCCCCTCCTATTGATCCGTCGTGGGCACTGCAGACTTGCTGGCATCCTCCTAGCCGACACGCCGCCTCCGTGCTCGTATGACAAACTCAGCAAATAGCGCTGCTACGATGAACTCGAAGAGTGACCGCGCAAAGTTCCAAATGGTTACCGCCGAAGGGCTTGAGCGTGAACTGAACTTGGTGCGGGCAGCTGCAGTGAATTCACATTTGGGTATTTTTGGTCCTCAAACGGCAATATGGCGTGTTGACCGCGAGGCTGCAATCTTCCTCGGCGCTGGCCGCGCTCTACTTCTTCAATTGGCGCATCCGTGGGTTGCGGAAGCTATCGAACAACACTCCCGAACTTTTGCGGATCCAATTGGGCGTTTTCACCGCACCTTTGGCATCGTTTTCAATTTAGTTTTTGGAAGTCTCGAAGACAGCCTGAGCGAGGCTCGTCAACTGTACAATCGGCACGACGCAATAAACGGCACGATTCCATATGCAGCGGGTCCTTTCGCCGCGGGCTCCGCCTATTTCGCGAACTCGCTGCCGGCACTGCGGTGGGTATGGTCTACGCTGACCGATACCGCTCTTATCGCATACCAGCTGGTGTTACCACCGCCGCCATCTGACATGCGCGATCAATATTATGCCGACAATCGACTCTTTGCGGCCTTTTTTGGAATCCCGCAAGCATATCTCCCACCCAACTGGAAGTCTTTTTCAGATTACTTCGAGCAGATGGTGCATTCCGACACTTTAACTATAACCGCTCCGGCCCGAGCGATCGCGCATCGGCTACTTGCTGGTACCGATCTCTGGTTTCCTGTTCCAAGGTCATACAGGGCACTAACGGCCGCACTGCTTCCGCCGGCACTACGAGAAGGATTCGGTTTAGATTATGGCCCCTCCGAACAACGCCGAGCGCAAAAATTTATCCAGTGGGCTCAACGAATATACACAATGTTGCCGCGACGTTTGAGGTATGTTGGACCCTATTACGAAGCGCTAGCGCGGATCGCGGGTAAATCAAGGCCGGATTATTTGACGCGAATGTCCAATCGGGTTTGGATCGGTCGCAGTCAATTACATCAGGATGCTTAGTGGTAGGATTGCAAAATTCTGATCCGCGCTACCGACGTCCGGCTATCTACCGCCATCACCTGTAAACTCTTTCATTATTTGATTTGACCGACCCGAGGTTGTTCGGATCACCGACAAGTCGCCGCGCTGCGCAAACTTATTCGGATTGGCACCGTTCTTGCTTTACCTAACGATATCTCCTCCCGACTTGCAGGGCCGTCGCTGCGCGCGGCCCTCTTTTTTTGGCCTGGGCGGCCACGCAAGTCACGAAGAAGCTGCCTCAAAGTTGGTCAATCTGCTCAAAAGTTATTCCGCACTACCTCAACCGGGGGTGCCATCAGAGCAGCCAATGCATGTTTAACCCGGTCAAAATTTTCATCGCTCGCATAAAAAAAAGATCCCAGAGCGATGATTACAACGTACATGAGCGCCAGTTTGCCATCCATGGATCGAATTCCCTGATTCGAACGCGCGCACTAGCGACAAATCTGAGCAGCAAGTTACGTGCCAAGCTTTTGGATTGACCAAAAGTTGATGCACGCCGAATAGAGGTAAGCTCCGGGGTGGCACTATATGCACACATCAGGTGATCCGCAGGGCGCCGGCGCTTGGGGTATCTTGATCCAAGTGTTCGACGGACCAGAACCGGCGCAAGGACTGCAGCAAAATACGAGTCTTTCTTGAAATGCCCAAAGTCCCCGAAAGAATCACCTTTTAGCCATGAAGCGGTAAGAAAAAAGTAAGCAGTCCTGATTCATTACTGTTCTGAGTTCTCAAAACCACTCAAACGCTGCTCGTCAAACGTGCGGCCGCTTCGCCGGAGGAACACCTTATGCCCTTTCGTTCGACCACTGCCACCCGCTCACGCCCCATGATCGAATGCGCCCAATGCGGCGAGGCACTTTACCTGCCCGAATGGTCGGAATACCGCGACAAAAACTCAGTGCGGCACCTTTGGAAATGCGAAGCGTGCGATTATGCGTTTGAGACCACCGTCCGTTTTCAGCAGGTGGCCGCATAGATACAAATATCGCTGGGCCACGCGCGGATTTTTCCAAGCAACCGATAAGGCACTTCGGTCTAGCGGCCGCCCGATGGATGCGCTGCATCCAGTATTTGAAGTTCCTCCGATGTCAGTGTCAGTGAGAGCGCCACGGCGTTCTCCTTTACATGCGCCACCACGCCGGATTCGGGAATTGCAATGACCTTGCCACCGCGCATGGTCCAGGCCAGCGCAACAGCGGCCGCCGAGCAAGCGTGTGCCGCACCAATACGGGCAAGCGTAGGATCGCGCAGCAGGTCGGAGCCTGGGCCGCCGAGCGGTGAATAGGCCATCACCGGCAAACCGTGCCGCTCGCACCACGGTAGCAGGTCACGTTCAATGCCGCGGTCGCCGAGGTTGTACGGGACCTGATTAGTCGCGCAGCGATCGCCTTGCGGAACACGGAAAAGATCTTCCATGTCATTGACCTTGAAGTTGGACACGCCCCACGCGCGAATCTTCCCCGCCGAGCGCAGATTTTCGAACGCCGTCACAACGCCGGCGAGGTCGGTAACCCCATTTGGCCAATGCAACAGGTAGAGATCGAGATAGTCAGTCCCGAGACGGGCAAGGCTCGCCTCGCAAGCCCGCGCAATACCGTTTCGCGGCACGTGACTAGGCCAGACCTTGGAGACTATGAATACGCGATCACGCTGACCGGCAATCACATGGCTGATCAATTTCTCGGCGCGGCCGTTGCCGTAGATCTCCGCCGTATCGATCAACGTCATGCCGAGCGAAAGGCCTGTGCGTAGCGCTTCTTCCTCAACAGCTTCCGGATGTCTTCCTTGTCCTAGACCCGCAGAGCCCTGACCGAGTGCCGAGACGATGGTGCCATCGTTGAATTTTACGGTGCGCCCTAGGCCGTTTGAAGCCAAGCTAGCGGCAAGTGCCGATGCACCTGATAGTGCCGCAGTCGTTGCGCTGACGGCGGTCAACGACACGCTCAGAGCTGTGCAATATCCAGCAAACTCGCGCCGATTCAGCGATCTCGTATCTTCACTCTTCACTGTGATCCCCTTCCACTGCGCTAATCGCGCTCGGTGGCGAAGTGGTTCAGCGGGTATGTCCACTATGCTGGCGCATGAGGATCGGAGGCTGCGGCTGGGCAGTCAAGATAGCAAACGTCGGCCTTTGGGGTGAATGAAAGCACTCAACGATAGCAGGAGCTATACGCGTCTTGCCTGAACGCTGGGATTTTGCGAGTTCACAAAGCTGTCTGCCACAGCTCAAGCGAGCCTCGCACCAGCAGTCGGAGGCCCTTGCGGGTCAATCGTCCAGCAACTAGCGGAGTGTGGCGTGGTCAGACATGCGACTCCTGAGCCTGATCCATCGCGGAGCCAGCAGTTCGTGCCGGGAACGTTTCTTCGATGCGTCTCGAAGGGTCGCTGCTCCAATATGGGGGTAGCCACTGCGCGACACCACAACGCGATTAATGCGAAGATCGGCGACGACCGGCGAAAGATGCATTGCAGTAGAATTTGTGCATTGCAGCACGCGTCATCGCGTCACGTTGGGGGCATGGCGCATAATCGCAAACAGCCCTAAGCTTCCGCCCGCCCTAGAGGGTGTCTAGTCATGGGCGAAT
>Ga0207783_1000191_pt1 | contig 11483 bp, 10 predicted proteins | sample LuqExpMetageno63_FD_187820 | JGI IMG/M metagenome (GOLD analysis project Ga0207783, IMG submission 187820) | Tropical forest soil microbial communities from Luquillo Experimental Forest, Puerto Rico - Sample 63 (SPAdes) | ecosystem: Environmental > Terrestrial > Soil > Tropical forest ... | reverse complement strand
CTCGTCAAGCGCGCGAATGACGGAGGCTGGCAGGTCGAGGTTGAAGCGGGCGACAATAGCGCGCGCGTCGGCGAGCGTCGTCGGATCGGGAACGGTCGGCCCGGACCCGATCACGGCGGGATCGTCGCCTGGCACGTCGGAGATCGCGATGGTGGCGAGCCGCGCGGGATGAGCGTGCCGCGCGAGGCGTCCGCCCTTGATGCGCGAGAGGTGCTTGCGTACGCAGTTGATCTCGTCGATCGCCGCGCCCGAGCGCAAGAGCGCGCGCGTGACCGCCTGCTTGTCCGTGAATGAAACGCCGTCAGGCGGCGCGATCCAGTTCGCCGATGCGCCGCCCGACATCAGCACCAGCACGAGGTCCTGCTTTCCCGCGCTTTGGGCGAACGTCAGCGCGCGCCCGGCCGCCGCAAGTCCCGCCGGATCAGGTACCGGGTGCCCGGCTTCGATCATCTCGATTGTGTGCATCGGGCGGCCGTAGCCATGCCGCGCCACCGCTACGCCGGTGAGCCGCTCACGCGGCAGCCCGCGTTCCTTGAGGTAAACGCGCTCGGTCACTTCGGCCATGCTGCCGGCCGCCTTGCCCGCCGCAAGCACGATCAGCCGCCCTTGCGGTGCTTCGGGCAGAAGCGCGGGTAGGCAGCGCGCTGGATGCGCCGCCGCGATCGCGGTCGCGTACAAGGATTTCAGCGTCTCGCGCAGGTCCTGCATTCCACCGATAGGCCGGTTTTTCCGGCCTATAGCAAGAGACCGGGGGACCGACTAGGTTCTCGGCCAAGGAGATTACCCATGGATGACAAGACCCGCACCGAACTCGAAGCCGCGGTCTACCGCCGCCTGGTCGAGCATCTGCGCCAGCGCACCGACGTGCAGAACATCGACATGATGAATCTGGCTGGCTTCTGCCGCAACTGCCTGTCCAACTGGATGAAGGAGGCGGCGGACGCGAAGGGCCTTGCGATGAGCAAGGACGAGAGCCGCCAGATCGTCTACGGCATGCCTTACGAGGAATGGCGCGCGAAATATCAAAAAGAAGCGAGTCCAGACCAGAAGGCCGCATTCGCCAAGTCGCACCCGCATTCACATTGAGTGTGCTGTTGTCATTCCGAGGCGGCCCGAAGGGCCGAACCGGGAATCCATACGCCGCAGCCTCTCCACCGTCATGCCCGGCCTTGCGCCGGGCATCCACGTCCTCAGTGCGTTCAGCAAGGAAGACGTGGGTGGCCGGGACATAGGCGTTCTGGAAGAACGCCGTCTTCGAGCGGCTATGCCGGCCATAACGAAGACACGGCTCTACGCCCGCAATACCTTTCTTCTGTTTCTTTCTGGCGGTGTGAACAGTGTGGATGATCGGCCGCTTGCCTTGACCCGGCCACCCGCAATTCCGAATGCTCTCGTCCAAGAACGGCGGCCAAGAAGCCGCCTCACTGGAGTGAAGGAGAGTTGCCGATGCCAGCCAGTTCCGCAGCCGAGAAGCTCGAGGCCGAGCAGGCGTCCACCAGTTTCGCGCGCGATCAGCTCAAGTCGATCATCGAGCGCATCGAGCGGCTGGAGGAGGAGAAAAAGGCGACCTCGGACGACATCCGCGACGTGTATGCGGAGGCCAAGGGCAACGGCTTCGACGTGAAGGCGCTGCGCGCCATCGTGCGCCTGCGCAAGATGGACACCGACGAGCGGCGCGAACAGGAAGCGGTGCTGGAAACCTACATGCACGCGCTCGGCATGCTGCAGTAGGGGGAACAATCCTGAATTGGCGTCATGGCCGGGCTTTGTCCCGGCCATCTCGCTTATGGAGGCGAGCGTGGGCGGACTAGCGCGCGACCGGCAATTCCAACGACGCCGTCTGCGCGCGCCTGAAAGTAGCCTTCGAGAGGAATACGACCGCGCTGCCGGTGAAACGACCCGTCTGTAGCGACGGCTGATCGGAGAAGCTCATCGCGACTACATTGGTAGGCTTATAGAGGAGGTCGCGGACGGTGCGCTGATCGGTCGGGCCGAACTGCGTCACCGTCAATTCGCCGCTGACGCTCGGCGTCAGCATCGCTGCGCGCAGCCACAGATTTCTGCCGGGCAGCGCCTCGAGTACCGGCTCGTCCGCCTTCATGGCCGTCGTCGTCTGCGTCGACTCGGAGGTCTCGATGACCGATGCGGGCGCTTCAGGCGCGGGCTGCTTCGCCTCGATGCCCCATCTTTCGCCGCGCACGAGCGCAAAGTCGTCGGTTGTCGCGTAGGCATATTTGAGCGCGCCTTCGACCGGCGCGTCGGCCGGCGCCGACCTCAGCGCGAGGATCTGATCGGCCAGCATGCCCCCGGCGGACAAACCGTCAGCCGAAGCGTAGGCCATCAGCGCGGTCGGAACCGGCTCCGCCGTCGGCGCAATCGCCGGCGCGGCCTTCGGACGTCCCGACGGGATCGGCACGCGCTCGCTGCGGACCGGGATCGCCGCCGCATCCGCGCTCGCGACGCGGATCCTGGTCTGCGGCGCGGTTTGCGCCGTCTCGCTGCGCCCGCCGCCGAAGAGCGCCGCCAGCAGGTTCGGCTGCTGCGTCTGCGGCTGCCCCGACTGCGCGGTCAGCTCGGCCGTCTGCACCTGCTGCTCGGTGATTATGCCATGCGCGCGCGCCTGTTCGAGCGCGATGTGGTTCGGCACCTTGCCGCGCGCTTCCACGTCGGTCAGCGCCTCGGCGAAATGCGGCAGCGGCCGGCCATCGGAAGCGATGTGCACGGTCTTGCCGTCGGGGAAGACGCGCGAGAGCTGCGCATAGGTCATACGCGGCCAGTGCCGGATCGTGCCGGTGTCCATATGCACGAAGGGCGAGCCGGACGTTGGATAGAAGCCGACGCCGCCCTCCTGTAGCCGCAGCCCGATTTCGCGCAGCTTCGCCAGCGATACGCCCGGAATATAAAAATCCATTGCGTGGCCCAGCGTATGCTGGCTGAACTCGGCAACGCCGCTCGATTTCGAGCGCGCGCGCAGCATCGCGTTGGTGTCGGGCGAGCGGTAGCCGCAGACGACTTCGATCGGCTCCGTGGCGCCGAGCTCGCGATAGGCTTCCCACAACACATCGAATAGATGCGGATCCATGTGCGTCGACTGGCCCTTGCGCCAGTCGCGCATGAACCAGTCGAGCTTCTGCAGCGCGGCCTCGTCATAACGGCCGTCGCGCTTGAAGGTGACGGTGATGTCCTCACCGGTGTGCATGTGATGGAACGTCAGGGTGCGCGTGTCGCTTTCCGCGGAGGCGTTCTGCAGCGGGATGTTCGCCGCAAGCAGCAACAGGCCGGCGGTCCCGATGCAGGCGCCGAGGCGCGCGACCGAATTGAGAAGTCGGCTTCGACGTGCGGCACTTACCGGCACAGCGAGATTCAATTTCGACGCCCCACACGTTGCGACCACCAAATGCGGACAGCCGACGAGAGCCGCCGCGCAAGGTGTCGGGTTTGGCTAACAAGCCGCAGTTGGCTGTTTTCCCCCCGGGGAAGACCTGCATGGTAAAAGGTAGACCGTGGCAAAAACGAGTCTTTTCAGCTCATTCCGCCGATGGAACTTGCTGTTTCTGCGGTAGGATTTGCAGGAAAGATCAGTAGTTTGCGCGCATTGTGCCGGGTAACAGACTCAAATTGAGGGTCGTGGCCGGGCATTGCCGTTCAAAAAAAGGCGTTCTCATCGCTGGGTCGTACAGACGTGGATGCCCGGCAAGCTGGGCACGAGGCTCGTGAACTGGAACGGGTTCTGCGCTTCGCGCAGGCGCGACGTCGGCAATGCGCCGCTCGTCGGAATGCAGGATCGCGCGGGTGCGCGCGTCGAAGCCCTCGGACTTTCGCGGCTACTCCGCCGCGTCGACCCGCTCTTCTTCCAACTTGCGATACAAGGTCGAGCGGCCGATCTTCAGCCGCCGCGCGACTTCCGACATCTGTCCGCGGTGGTGCGCGATGGCGAAGCGGATGACCTCGCGCTCGATCTCCTCCAGTGGCCGTACCGCGCCTTGCGCGTCGGTCAGCCGCAGCACCGGCCCTTGCGGCTCGGGGCGAGGCGTGGCGATCGAACGTTCCGTAATCATCACCGGCTGCGGCTCGAGCGCCGGCTGGACCGGCACCGAATCCGCTTGCGCGCTGATCTGGGGGAATTCGGCAAGGCCAATATCCTCGCCTTCGGCCAGCGCGACGGCCCGGAAGATGGCGTTCTCCAGTTGCCGCACATTGCCGGGCCACCGATAGCCGCCGAGCAGCGCTATCGCATCCGCGTCGATCAGACGCACTCGCTTTCCTTCTTCCGCGGCAATGCGGGTGAGGAAGTGCCGCACCAATTCCGGCACGTCTTCCGGCCGCTGGCGCAGCGGCGGCACCGAGATCGGATACACGTGCAGGCGATAGAACAGGTCCTCGCGGAAGCGGCCTTCCTTCACGTCGGCGATCAGGTCGCGGTGTGTCGCCGAGACGATGCGCACGTCCACCTTCACGGATTTGCGCGCGCCGACCGGCTCGATCTCGCCTTCCTGCAGCGCACGCAGAAGCTTCGCCTGCGCGTGCAGCGGAAGTTCGCCGACCTCGTCGAGAAACAACGTGCCGCCGTCGGCCTCGACGAACTTGCCGGCGTGCTTCTCGGTCGCGCCCGTGAAGGCGCCCTTCTCGTGTCCGAACAGGATCGACTCAACGAGATTTTCCGGTAGCGCTCCGCAGTTGACCGCCACGAAAGGTTTTGCGTTGCGTGCGCCGGAGCCGTGGATCGCACGCGCGATCAATTCCTTGCCGGTGCCGGACTCGCCTTGCACGATCACCGGGATGGACGAGGCGGCGGCTTTCTCGGCGGCGCAAAGCACCAGCTGCATCGCCGGCGAGCGGGTAATAATGTCGGCGGTCGTGAATGTGCCCTCGTCGAGCTTGCGCGCGCGGCGCAACTCGACGGCAAGACGGCGCGTCGCCAGCGCATTGGCGAGCGAAACCTGCAGCCGCTCGGCTCCGGCGGGCTTCACGACGAAGTCGCAGGCGCCCGCGCGCATCGCCGAGACGACGTTGTCGATGCCGCCGTGCGCGGTCTGCACGATGACCGGGAGGTCGGCGCCGGCCTCGCGCAAGCGCGCCAGCACGCCCAGACCGTCGAGGTCGGGCATCACCAGATCGAGCACCACGCAGTCGATACGGGGGGCATCCCCGCCGAGCAGACGGCGGAGCGCCGCGTCGCCACTATCCGCCGTGAGCGCCCGGTAACCAAGGCGCTGTACCATCGTTTCCAGGAGCCGCCGCTGGACGGGATCGTCATCGACGATGAGGACGGTGTCAGTCATGCGCACGCACTCCACGCCACTTGTGCCGATTTGGCGCACTCTCGCCTCTCAGGCTTAATGGTGTGTAAATGCTGCTGCCGGCCGGCGCGCGGAGGCCGCCGCCCGGGTGAGCCGCCAAAACTTTGCCGCTTCCGGTCGCAACCTTCGAGTTCCGCGCCTAGATCAGACCCTCCCGCAGCCCTCCGACACGAGCCCCCATGCCTAAAACCGCGAGCAAGCGCGCCCCGAAGACCAAAGCTGAGGCCAAGCTCGGCAATCTGCCGGAATGGAATCTGAACGACCTCTACGCCGGCATGGATGACCCGGCGCTGCAGCGCGACCTGGCGGCCGGGGATGCCGAATGCGCGGCGTTCGAAGGCGCCTTCCGGGGCAAGCTTGCCGACCTGGCGGCGGGTGGGGGAAAGGCGCTGGCCGAGGCGGTGAAGCGCTACGAGGCGATCGAAGACCGCCTCGGCCGGCTCTATTCATATGCCTCGCTGCTCTACGCAGGCGCCACCACCGATCCGGCACGCGCGAAGTTCTACGGCGACGTGCAGGAGCGCATCACGAACGCGTCGATCCATCTCCTCTTCTTCACGCTTGAACTCAACCGCGTCGACGACGCGGTGCTCGAAAGCGCGATGGCCGATTCCGCGCTCGGGCATTACCGGCCGTGGATCGAGGACGTGCGCAAGGAGAAGCCGTATCAGCTCGAGGATCGCGTCGAGCAACTCTTCCACGAAAAATCGGTCACCGGCTATTCCGCCTGGAATCGGCAGTTCGACGAGACCATCACCGGCCTGCGTTTCAAGGTCGGCGGCAAATCGCTTGCCATCGAGCCGACGCTCAATCTGCTGGTCGACGCCGACGGGAAGAAACGTCGCGCCGCAGCCGAGGCGCTTGCGGCCACATTCAAGGAGAACCTGCGCGCGTTCACGCTGATCACCAACACGCTCGCCAAGGACAAAGAGATCTCCGACCGCTGGCGGGGCTTCAACGACGTCGCGGATGCCAGGCATCTGTCGAACCGCGTCGAGCGCGAGGTGGTGGAGGCGCTGGTCGAGGCGGTGCGCGCCGCCTATCCGAAGCTGTCGCACCGCTATTACGTGCTGAAGGCGAAGTGGTTCGGCAAGAAGAAGCTGCCGCATTGGGACCGCAACGCGCCGCTGCCGAAGGTGCCGCAGCGCACGATCGCCTGGCCGGATGCGCGCAAGACGGTGCTCACCGCCTATGGCGATTTCTCGCCCAAGATGGCGGAAGTCGCCGATCGCTTCTTCGAGAAAAACTGGATCGACGCGCCGGTGCGTGAGGGCAAGCAGCCGGGCGCCTTCGCGCATCCTACCGTGCCGTCCGCGCATCCGTACGTTCTGCTCAACTACATGGGCAAGCCGCGCGACGTGATGACCCTCGCGCACGAACTCGGCCACGGCGTGCACCAGGTGCTCGCAGCGCCGAACGGCCCGCTGATGGCGCAGACGCCGCTGACGCTCGCCGAGACGGCGAGCGTGTTTGGCGAGATGCTCACCTTCCGGAAGCTGCTCGGCGAGACCAAGGACGCAAAGCAGCGTAAGGCGATGCTCGCGGCTAAGGTCGAGGACATGATCAACACGGTCGTGCGGCAGATCGCGTTCTACACCTTCGAGCGCAAGGTGCATCTCGAGCGCCGCAATGGCGAACTCACCGCCGAGACGATCTGCGATCTGTGGATGTCGGTGCAGGCGGAGAGCTTGGGGCCGGCGATCGAACTGAAAGAGGGTTACGAGACGTTCTGGAGTTACATCCCGCACTTCATCCATTCGCCGTTCTACGTCTACGCTTATGCGTTCGGAGACTGTCTCGTGAATTCGCTCTACGCGGTCTACGAGAAATCGTCGTCCGGCTTTGCCGAGCGCTATCTCGAAATGTTGTCGGCCGGAGGCACCAAGCACCATTCCGAACTGCTCGCCCCCTTCGGCCTCGATGCGCGAGACCCGAGGTTTTGGGACGGGGGTTTGAGAGTCATCGCCAAGCTGATCGACGAGCTGGAATCGGTGGAAAATCGCTAGCTGTCTGTTGCGGCCGTTTATCTGCTCCGCACCGGATGTGCAGGCCTGTTGAAGCAAGCTCGTCCGCCGCGCGTGGTAAGCACGTAGTCGATGCACTGCATGGTGATCTCGCGCTCCGGCTCTTTGTCTCGCTGGTAGCTGAAGATCGACCGGATCGCCGCGGGCATCATTGTCGAACTGGGCTCGAACGCGATGGTCTCGCCGGTCACAAGGGCATCGATGTTATCGTTCTTCAATTTGTGAACGTCGCCGAACGGCTTCTTGCTATCGACGAGGTACATCGAGCTGCGGTTGAAGATGATCTGCTGATTGCTGAGCTGACCCTGACAACCCAGGTCCAGATACCTGCGTCAGGTCGGCTTGCGCCGAGCACGAGCGCGCAAGCCACCCACAGGCATCCCGTCATGGGCCGATGCATTGCTAACCCTCGACCGATTACCAATATTGGTAGCACGTAAGGACCACAAAGTTCATGCCCACCGACCGCGAAAAGAACCGATTCACTGCCCGCGCCGCCCGCTACGCGCGCGTCGGCACGCGCGTGGGCGGCGTCGCGGCGCGTATGGGCGCGGACCGCATGCTCGGCCGCGCGCCGGACCGCGCCGGCAACGCCGTCGCGCTCGCATCGGCTCTGGGAGGCTTGAAGGGGCCGATCATGAAGGTGGCCCAGCTCATGGCCACCATTCCCGACGCGATCCCACCGGAATACGCCTCCGAATTGATGAAGCTGCAGAGCCAGGCGCCGCCGATGGGCTGGGTCTTCGTCAAGCGGCGGATGAGCGCGGAGCTTGGGGCCGATTGGCAGACGAAGTTTTCCGAGTTTGAGCATCAGCCGGCCGCGGCCGCGTCCTTGGGCCAGGTGCATCGCGCGCGTGCGCTCGACGGCACTCCGCTTGCCTGCAAACTACAATATCCGGATATGCAGTCGGCAGTCGAAGCCGACCTCGCGCAGCTCAATCTGTTGTTCACGTTGCGCAAGCGTTTCGATCCGGCGATCGACGCGAGCGAGATCAAGCTCGAGATAGCGGACCGCCTGCGCGAGGAGCTCGATTACAAGCGCGAGGCCAAGCACGTCGCGCTTTACCGGCACATGCTGCGCGATCAGCCGCTCATCCGCGTGCCGAAGGTGTGGCCGGAGCTGTCGACCGGACGCCTGCTCACCCTCGATTGGCTCGAGGGCACGAAGATGCTCGCGCACAAGCAGGACCCGCTCGAGGTGCGCAACCGGCTCGCGACCGCGATGTTCACCGCGTGGTGGCTGCCGTTCAGCCGCTTCGGCGTGATCCATGGCGATCCGCATCTCGGCAATTACAGTGTCTTTGACGACGGCGGTGCACCGGCGGGCATCAACCTGCTCGATTACGGCTGCATCCGTATCTTCCCGACGAGCTTCGTCGGCGGCGTCGTCGACCTCTACAAGGGCCTCCTGCACGGGGACGAAGAGCGCGTCGTGCACGCCTATCAGGTCTGGGGCTTCAAACGGCTCACCCGCGAGGTCATCGACATCCTGAACATCTGGGCGCGCTTCATCTACGGGCCGTTGCTCGATGACCGCGTGCGCACTATCGCCGACGGCGTGAAGCCGGGCGAGTATGGCCGCAAGGAAGCCTTCCGGGTGCACCGGGCGCTGAAGGAAAAGGGCCCGGTCACCGTGCCGCGCGAATTCGTCTTCATGGACCGTGCCGCAATCGGCCTCGGTGCCGTGTTCTTGCACCTTGCCGCGGAACTCAACTTCTACCGGCTATTCAACGAGGCGATCGAGCCGTTCTCGCTCGAATCAGTGGCTTCGCGGCAAGCCGATGCTCTGGCGCAGGCGGGGCTGTAGCGGCCGTTTCGCGGCTTAAGAACGTACCAGCGAGCGCTTAATAGGCGTTCCGCCCCAGTTGACCGAAAAGATTGCGCTGTTTGATCTAGAACAATGAGCGACTTGCCGTCCCGTTGCTCTTACGGGGCAATTAGGTTACCCAACCGCCGGCCCGCCATCGTTACAAAGACCTGGAGAAATTCCGCCATGGCCGAGCACGGCACTCTCGAATACGCGACTGCAACCGGCAACGACTATCCCGCACACGAGAACACCTATCAGCGTTTTCTGCACTTCACGTTCACCGGAATCTTCCACGTCGTGAACCTGCTGTTCGGCCTGACGGTTGGCGGCGTGATCGGCGACTGGTTCTGGGCGCTGGTGATTTTCATATTTGCAATCGTCGGCGGAATTGCAGGTCTGCTCAGCGGCAGTCGCACACCCAGTTATGTCGCTTTCGTGTTATGCGCGCTCGTCTGGCTCTACAGGGCGCTCGGAGCCTGAGCTCCTAGGGGGAGGTGGTTATGCGGATTGCAGTTGCGCGCGAGACTGACGCGAACGAACCGCGCGTCGCCGCCACGCCCGAGACGGTGAAGAAGTTCAAAGCGCTCGGCGCCGAAATCGTGGTCGCGCGCGGCGCCGGCAACGGTTCCGGCATTCTCGACTCTGACTTCGAGGCGGCGGGCGCGAGCATTTCCGACAATCCGACGCAGGACGCCGATCTGGTTTTGAAAGTACGCCGTCCCGCGCAGGCGGAATTATCCGCCTACAAGCGCGGCGCACTCGTCGTCGCTGTCATGGATCCCTACGGCAACGACGCCGCGCTCAAGCAAATGGCGGATGCCGACGTCGTCGCGATCGCGATGGAATTGATGCCGCGCATCACGCGCGCGCAGTCGATGGACGTTCTTTCCAGCCAGGCGAACCTCGCGGGGTATCGTGCGGTCGTCGATGGTGCTTCAGAATACGGACGCGCATTGCCGATGATGATGACTGCAGCGGGCACGATTCCCGCCGCAAAAGTGTTCATCATGGGCGTCGGCGTCGCCGGCCTGCAGGCGATCGCCACCGCGCGCCGTCTCGGCGCCATTGTCACCGCGACCGACGTTCGTCCGGCGACGAAGGAACAGGTGGAAAGCCTGGGCGCGAAATTCCTCGCAGTCGAAGACGAGGAATTCAAGAACGCGCAGACCGCAGGCGGCTACGCCAAGGAAATGTCGAAAGAGTACCAGGCCAAGCAGGCCGCGCTGACCGCCGAACACATCAAGAAGCAGGACATCGTCATCACCACCGCGCTGATCCCGGGCCGGCCAGCACCGCGCTTGATCACCAAGGAGATGGTAGCCTCGATGCGTCCCGGCTCCGTGATCGTCGATCTCGCCGTCGAACGCGGCGGCAACGTCGAAGGCGCCCAGCCCGGAACGGTGGCGGTGGTCGGCGGCGTCAAGATCGTCGGCTACCTCAACGTACCGGGCCGGCTCGCCGCTTCGTCTTCTGCACTCTATGCCAAGAACCTGCTCACCTTCGTCGAGACCATGATCGACAAGAAAGAGAAGAAGCTTGCGGTCAACTGGGACGACGAATTGCTGAAAGCGACCGTGCTCACGCGCGAGGGCGCGGTGGTGCATCCGAACTTCCTGCCGAAATCGGCTGCCTGAGGAGATAGATCGTGACCGAGGTCGCTCCCTTCGTCTTCCAGTTTTCGATCTTCGTGATGGCCATCTTCGTCGGCTACTACGTGGTCTGGTCTGTCACGCCGGCGCTGCATACGCCGCTGATGTCGGTGACCAACGCGATCTCTTCGGTGATCGTGGTCGGTGCGCTGCTCGCGGTGGGCGTGGCGCTCGTCGCCAACGACAGCGGGCCCGCCTGGTCGCGCGGCTTCGGCTTCGTCGCGCTGATCTTTGCGTCCATCAATATCTTCGGCGGCTTCCTGGTCACCCAGCGCATGCTGGCGATGTACCAGAAGAAAAAGAAGTGATGTGGGTGCCGAAGAACCTAACACTCGTGCTCCGCGCAAGCGGAGCATCCATTAAACACAGGACGCGCAGCAACTCGTAGGCGCTGCGGCAGACTGGATCACTCGCGGGGGCGGGTGACGACTTTACGAGGGTGACTGACATGAGTCCCAATCTCGTCGCGCTGCTTTATCTCGTCGCCGGCGTGCTGTTCGGGCTCTATTTCAGCCTGGTCGGCATCGGCCTCAATCTCGTGTTCGGCGTCATGCGCATCGTCAACCTGGCGCATGGCGACATGCTGATGCTCGGCGCCTTTATCGCCGTCGGCGTCGTGACCATCGCCGGCGTGGATCCTCTGTTTGCGATCCCGCTCGCCTTCGTGGTGTTCCTGCTCGCGGGGCTGTTGCTCTACTGG
>Ga0207783_1000164_pt1 | contig 12458 bp, 15 predicted proteins | sample LuqExpMetageno63_FD_187820 | JGI IMG/M metagenome (GOLD analysis project Ga0207783, IMG submission 187820) | Tropical forest soil microbial communities from Luquillo Experimental Forest, Puerto Rico - Sample 63 (SPAdes) | ecosystem: Environmental > Terrestrial > Soil > Tropical forest ... | reverse complement strand
AACAACTGACTGTACACGAGACTGGCGTTGCCGGATTGGCGCAGATCACCATCCAGTTGGATCTCGGCCGCCGTAGCTTAACAGTTCCTCCACCTTCTCGACGGCCTTGCCGATCACGCTGTGAGGCTCGCCAGCTTGGAGCTGACGCTTAACCTCGATAAGCGATCGGTTGGCGGCGTCGAGTCGTCGCGCAAGGATCGCGGCGACGTAGAGAGCGACGCTTGGATCGCCAGCAAGTATCGCCGGCGCGTCGGCGACATAGAACTCAGATTGCTCCAGGGTCCTCACGTCCGCCGTATGGGGCTGATCTAAGAGGACGGCCTGTTCGCCGAACACCGAGCCAGGTGCCGACACGTTGGCAATCTGCACTCCATCCTTGATGACCTCCACAGCGCCACTCCTGAGGAAAAGCAGCCTTCCCGTCTTTGAACCGGCGGTTAGTACAACTTCGCGGGCTGGATGCTTCGCCACGGGCAAACCTGCAAGCCTTCTCTCGAGGGCCGCTGCGTCTGGAATTAGTGAAGACATGCTCGGCTCCTTTTTCGGCTGGTGAATAAATTATTGCCTTCAACAAAAGACATTCTGCTGACATCCAATTTCCTCGGGTGTGTACACCCGGAGACCATTTAAATTTATGTCTCTGCGCAATTGATTGATGTCGAGGGAATAATCCTTGAGAGCGGCTGTGACGCAACTGCTGACGAATTTCCGGCTCGCGGGCCACCTGATCTTCTTGCCCTTCGCCTCCGCCTTGCATGCCACGATCGCCCCTTTTTCAGCAATTTTCTCAACATCAGCGGGCGTGCGTTTGAGAGTCCTTGCAAGGCAATTCTTCACGTATTTCCGGCTCGCGGGCCACCTGATGTTCTTGTCCTTGGCCTCCGCCTTGCATGCAACGGTCGCCTCTTTTAGGGCGACCCTGTCAGCGGTCGCGGCCTCCGCAGGGGTAGGCACGAATGCACTACTGCTAACAAGTACAGTGGCGATAATGCCGGCTGATAACGCCGTGCCGAAACGATACATGATTACCCTCCCTAAAGATGCGCCTTCTAGGTCGCTTTGTTCGCTGTTAGTTCACAGTCGAGATTCGGACCGCGCGTCATCTATGAAGCGGACGTAGAGCGGACATGCCCGTTTATGTGTGCTTATGACGCAAAGCCGACATAGTGCCAAGGCAACTTGGAAGGCAGAAGGTCAAATCACAGCAAAGTGCAATCACTGTCTCACGCTACCTTCAAAGCGGGGATATTGATCTGCCACAACAGTAAACCTTCGTATAGGTGCGGCAAACCTACGTTCGATGCAATGTACGTCGGCGTGAGAGCAACCTCACAAGGATTCCCAGAGAATTCACTGCACATAGTCATGATGGCACGGACGAAAATCCACTCGTTGATGAAACCACAAAGAGGATAAGTACCATGAAGGACATCACGTTAAAGACAGAACAGGACTTCACATTGAAGGCGGAAGAAGCGCTACTTGCCTGCGATGTATCTGACGAGGCATTGGAGGTCGCCAGCGGTGCAGCGAGGGAACAGGCCAACTTCACTCTCGGCTCTTGCACTGGCCTGTCTGAGTGCCCCGGTTGAATGCTTTAGTCGTCGAGCCGACAAGACTGGCGTGATTGCCGCACTTCGATATTTGCGCGAAGAACTGATTCAACCGCTCTCAGCGGCGAACCGTGAGCGTTCAACTCTTGTCGGCAAGCATGTTGTCGACGCTAAAGCGACCCGCGCCGGTAGTAAAAATTAGGAGAAGACCGCCAAGTGCGGCAAGATTCTTAACTAAGAAGGTGTACTGCACCAGTTGTGCCGCCTGCGGATAGCCCCACCAGCGATGCGCCGTCACTGTCGCGACGATTACGAAGAGGAAGCCCAGCAGTGCGCCATAGCGTGTGCCCAGCCCGAGCACGAGGGAGATGACGATAATCCATTCGACGACGCGCGCTACAATACTCCAAACCTCCGGCATAACGTAATTAATTGACGTGAGGTAAGCGGTGCTCGGCGACCCAAACCACACCGTGAGAAAGAACAACAGCGCGACAAGGATGCGGCCGATCAGCAGCCATGTGTCAGTCATGCCCGCGGCGATGCTATCAGTGTACGACAGCAACGGATGCGATGATTTGTCCGGCATTTCGTTTCCCCCATTTATTATCAGTTATTATCAGTTGAGCTTATTTTCTTGATCTTATCAAGCAAATGCGGCCTGACATAGGTGCCGCTTCCACCATCCCTGTTGGAAGGGCGCGTCATCGGCGGCGGCTCGTCGGGCCATGAGTACTGCTCATGTCTAGCTCCTTAGGTTTGGACAGAAGAGATCGAGCCGACGACCTCCTTTGTGGTGACAACGGCACTAGCGTAGTTTGGGATATTGATGTCGAGGGCGACATGCATCATCTCGTCCGAGTAATCCGCCGTCGCATCCTTAACGACGGTGACCTCATAACCGAGCTCGGCGGCATAGCGCACAGTCGCTTCGATGCAGGTATGCGCGATGAGTCCGATGACGATGAGCTTATGGATGCCGTGCTTCTTGAGCTGCAAGTCCAAGTCGGTGTTGGCGAAGCCACTGGAACACCAGTGTTCCTGTGCGACAATCTCACCTGGCGCCGGCACGAATTCGGCACGGAACTCGCCACCCCATGTGCCGTATTCGAAGCTCTTGTGCTGCCACGTGGCTCGTTGAATCGGCGCAATGTAGGTCCACGTTTCGTAGTCGCCTGCACGATATCGATGATGCATGGCATAGAAGACGCGAAGCTTCACTGCGCGCGCGGCATTCAGGACCTTCAGCATGTTGGAAACGCAGTCGTTTGCTTCAGCGACAGCTTTGATGCGGGGCCAGATCTTGCCGCCCTCGGAAATGAAGTCGTTGTAGGGATCGACCACTAAAAGTGCGGTGATGCTCTTGTCATATGTCGGGGTATTCACAGCGGTCACTCCTGCGGTAGTCGGATTGTGGCGACTTGGTAACGGTTGTGGCGCGTTAGTGGACCGACTAGTCCACGACCGCGCACCGCACCCCGTGGAGCTTCACCACCATTCCGGCAGTCTCTTCTTTCCATTGCGCGAGGGACGGCCCGTTCAGATGCACCTCGAATGCGGCAGCGTCCCGGTACATTTCGTACACGCGAACTTTCGTATCGTCGTCTTTCGGCAGCAGGACTTCGAATTGCAGGGTGCCCGGTTCATCTTTCAGGCGTGCCTTGTGCGCCAGTAGCAAAGCTACGACCTGATCTCTTCGCCCTGGGGCAGTCTCGATCGTGACGACGTTCGCAAATTTTGGCATGACGTTTTTTACCTCCATGGTGACCGTTTACGTGATGATCTATCGCCACCTTGTGCGGTCCAGGCGGAACAGGAGATTGCTACCTGTCTGACTTCTGGCTGCGCGCCTGTTGGGTATCTATTTGCGCAGCGGCCTGAATGCCGCGCGAACCTCTTGAGAAAAGAGCTTCGGCTGTTCCCAGGCCGCATAGTGCCCGCCTTGGTCAACCTTGTTGTAATAGATGAGCTTGTGATACGCCCGCTCTGCCCAACTCCGTGGCGCTTGATAGTTCTCGCCAGGAAAGACGGTCACGGCAGCCGCAATGGAGACGTCAGCGGCGTTGTAAAGGTTGATGTGACTTTCCCAATAGTAGCGAGCCGCAGAAATCGCCGTGTTCGTCAACCAGTAGAGCGTGAAGTCGTCGAGGACATCGTCTCGTGTAAGGTCGCCTGCGGGGTGCCCATTGACCGTGCGCCCTAGCACGGCCGAGGTGATCGCCGCCGCCGGCTGGCCATAACCGTCACCGTGGTCAAAGAGCCAGGCTGCCAAGCCGACCGGCGAGTCCGCCAATCCATAGAGCGTCTGCGGGCGAGTCCCCATCATTTGTGCGTAGGCGCGTTTCTTCGTGAATAACTCGGCCAGCTGCTCGTACGCGCGTCGTTCGTCGGCTGATAGATCGGCTGGCGGCGGATCGCCGCACTGGAGCGCCTTCGCAATGCCGAGTGGAATAGTACCAGGGAAGTTGGTGTGAATGCCCATCAATTCTGGAGGCGCCTGTTTGGCCATCACAGTGCAGACACCCGCACCCAAATCGCCGCCTTGCGCCACAAATTGCGTGTAACCAAGTCGCTTCATCAACAGGATCCAGGCACGCGCGGTGCGATCCGGACCCCATCCGGTCGTGGTCGACCTGGCTGAAAATCCGTAGCCAGGCAAAGAGGGAATCACCACATGGAAAGCGTCCGATGCGCTCGCGTCATGTGCCGTGGGATTGGTGAGTGGATCGATGATCTTCAGCTGCTCGATGATAGAGCCGGGCCATCCGTGCGTGACGATGAGCGGCAACGCATTTTCATGTTTCGAACGAACGTGAATGAAATGAATGTCGAGACCATCGATCTCGGTGATGAATTGCGGTAGGGCGTTCAGTTTCGCCTCGCACTTGCGCCAATCGTAATCTGTTCCCCAATAGCGCGCGAGTTCCTGCATCGTCGCTAACTGCACGCCTTGAGATTCATCTGTGACTGTTTCCCGGTCAGGCCACTTTGTCGCGTTGATGCGCCGGCGCAAATCGACAAGCACCTCTTCCGGAACTTGGATATTGAACGGGCGGATGGCGTTATCATTGGTTGCCGCGGCCGTATGCTCTGGTAGCAAACTGAGGACCCCTGCGGCAGCAATACCCGCGGCAGCGGTTTCGACAAAACGGCGGCGATCATGGTTGATTTCTTCGGACGTTTTAATCGTATCCATTGTTGAATCTCCTTTTACTGGAGAGCTCTCCCGCCGTTTTTCAAAATTGCTCCCACGCCAACGTGCATTCCATGGAACGTAGATTTGCCGCACCTATACGAAGGTTTACTGTTGTGACAGATCGACATCCTGCGTTGAAGGTAGCGCGAGACAGCGCTTGCACTTTGCCCCGACATAACCAGTGTGTCCGCCGCTTTGCCCCTATCAGCGACCGCAGACATCGGCGAGATCAATTAATTAGCAGTATAATCGCGATCCATCCCCGAACCATTAGGAGTGATTATGAGATCGTTCATTGAGGCCGGAGCAGTGATCGCGGCGTGTGGTTCTGCAATATTCTGGTTCACGTCCGCAATGTGCCGTTTGCCCAGCATCAACCCGGGCACAAACGAATTGGATAAGGTAACTGAATTGTCCAAAGCGCTGCAAAGAATGAACAGATGGAACTTTTGGGCCGCAGGACTGATGGGCGTAACCGCCTTGCTGTCAGCGTTGGGTAGATTTCTCGGATTGATCTTCTAGGCGGTACGTATGGGTTCCCACGATGCCGCTGCAATCGTCCAGCCCCGGCTCTGCACGTGCCGTGAGCATAATAACCGGCAGCGAAGTTCTGCGCCGGATAGCCGCGCAAGCAACAACACATTTCAGCTTGCGTTAGGCATGTCCGCTGGGGAATCTACGCGCTATGACGGGCGAAAAAACAGTCTGGCTGGGGGCCGGTCTTCGCACGCCCTTTGTCGGCGTCGATGGGCCTTTCGCCCACCGCGATTCCTTGGCGCTTTCAGTGCCCGTGGTCCAGGCGATGGCGCCACTCTCAATCGGTCAAATTGATTTCGCTGTCTGGGGCGCGGTCGTGGGCAATCTTGCCTACGCTAACCTTGCTCGCGAAGTCTGGTTAGAGGCAAAGCTCGATCCGCATGTGCCGACCTTTACGACAATTATGCAATGTAGCACCAGCATGGTCGGGGTGTTCGAAGCCGCGGGCATGTTGGGCGGCAGCGGTCGGTCGCTGGCGCTTGTTGGCGGCGTCGAAAGTATGACCCGCGTGCAAATCGGCCTCGGACAGAACCTTTCGGATTGGCTGAGACGCATGGTGCAGGCGCGTAGTGTTTCGCAGCGACTCAGTGTGCTGCGCAAACTCCGCCCCTCGGATATTCGACTCTTCATCCCCGAGGTAAAGAATCGGACCACCGGCCGCAGTATGGGCGAGCACACCGAAGACATGGCAAAGACTTGGGATGTCGGCCGCCGCGAGCAAGACGAGCTCGCGCTGCAAAGTCACCGGAACGCCGTGGTAGCGCAGGACCGTGGATTTTTTTCAGACCTTATCATCCCGCTTGACGGAATCTCGAGAGATCACTTCCCCCGTCGCGATACGTCGCTGGAAAAGCTCGGTAAGCTCAAACCCGTATTCGATCGCACAAGTGGAAAAGGGACGCTCACTGCCGGTAACAGCTCGCCCTTGACAGATGGAGCTGCAGCCATTTGGGTCGCGACGGAAGAGGGGATCAGTCGACTGCCCCACAATATGCCACGCGTCCGTCTGGTCGATTTTGAAATCGCCGCAGTCGATATTTTTCATGAAGGTCTCTTGATGGCGCCGGTATCTGCCATTCCACGCGTTCTCGCGCGGCGCGGATTGAAATTCGACGACATCGCTCTCTGGGAAATCCACGAAGCGTTTTCGGCGCAGGTGCTGTGCCATATCAAAGGCCTAGAAGATAAAGACTTCGTTCGCAAAAAGGCAGGTGTGGAGCACACGTTCGGTGCTTTTCCACGCGACCGCATGAATCCCAACGGCGGCAGTGTTGCGCTCGGCCACCCTTTCGCTGCCACCGGTGCGCGGATCTTGAGTCAGGCCGTTAAGGAACTCGCTGCGATGCCCAAGGGAGGCCGCGCGATCGTCAGTATCTGTGCCGACGGCGGCTTGGGAACGGTGGCGTTGTTGGAAAACTGACCGTCATCGCCTTGCCGTCTACGTTCGCTTTAGGTTCGGAGCAGATATTTCAGTGTGTCTGGATATTGTCAAAAGCTAACATTGGTTAGCGTGATCGCATTCTGAATCAGAGACGAGCTACGCTGGCGATCGTCTTGCTCGGTAAATCACTCCTCCTTCGCTTTGACGCGGACGTAGATGCCCGGGGCATCGTCAATGGCCTTCAATGCTCCCGAACCAGGCCGTCGTGAGGGAACGGTGCCGCCGGCAAACGCTGAGACCCACCGATCCCACGCCGGCCACCATGAGCTCTCGCGCTCCGTCGCCCCGTCCAACCAGGCTTGCGTTGTTTCCGGCAGGCTTTCATTCTCCCAATGTCCGTACTTGCTGCCAGGTGGGCTCACCACGCCTGCGATATGGCCAGATGCGGCCAACAGGAACTTCACCGGCCCGGAATAGATCTGCGTCGCGGCGTAGGCAGACTCCCAGGGTGCGATATGATCCTCGATCGTCGCCAAGACGAAGGTGGGCGTGTTGATCAATCGCAAGTTAATTGGCACGCCATCCAGCGTAATTCCCCCGGGCACTACTAGCTGGTTCTCATGATACATTTTGCGCAGATAAAAGGCGTGCATCGTCGCCGGCATGCGTGTGGAGTCTGCATTCCAATGCAGAAGATCGGATGGCGTCGGCTCCCTGCCGAGCAGGTAATTGTTGACGACGAAAGACCAGATCAGTTCGTTGGCTCTCAGCATGTTGAACGACGCTGCCATCTCGTGTCCGTCGAGATAGCCACGCTTCTCCATCTGCCTTTCCAGCGATGAAAGCTGGTGTTCGTCGATGAAGACCGCCAAGTCACCAACCTCCGTGAAGTCAACCAGAGTCCCGAAATAAGTCGCACTTTTGATTCGGTCGTCCGATTTGGCCGAGAGGTAGGCAAGCGTCGTTGCCAGCAATGTTCCGCCGAGGCAGTACCCGATCGTATTGAATTCGCGCTCTCCGGTTGCCTGCTCGATCATGTCAAGTGCCCATAACGGACCCTCGAGCATGTAATCCTCGAAGGTCTTATGGGCTAAGCGTTCATCGGGGTTGACCCAGGAGATCACAAATACCGTATGTCCCTGGGTCACCGCCCACTTAATGAAGGATTTCTCCGGCCCCAGATCGAGTATGTAAAACTTATTGATCCAGGGTGGCACGATCAGCAACGGGCGTCTTCGCACCTCGGATGTCGCCGGCTCGTACTGGATCAATTCCATCAATTCGTTGCGTGCAATCACCTTGCCCGGCGTGGCGGCGAGGTCTTCGCCGAGCCGGAACGAATTCAGGTCGGTCATGCTGATTGCCAGTCGACCCTTGCCGCGTCGCAGATCGTCCAGCATGTTGCCGAGGCCGCGCAGCAAGTTCTCGCCGCCGGTGTCCACCGTCGCCCGCAATATCTCCGGGTTCGTGGCGATGAAATTTGACGGTGCGATCGCGTCGATGAATTGACGTGTGTAGAAATCAACTTTGTGGGCGGTTTTGTCGTCGAGGCCCTGGACGCCGCGCACCGTCGACAGGACGCAGTCCGCGTAAATAAGATAGGTGTCCTTGATGAACTCGAATATCGCTTTATCGGCCCATGCCGAATGTTTGAAGCGGCGATCCTTTCGCGCTTGATCCGATGCAACCGGCGCACCGATTGACCGCCAGCGCGCCGCAGCTTGCGACCACAGGTCGAACGTCGCGGCCGCAAACGACATGGGATCCGACATCATCCTGATGGTCAGGCTGACAAATGCTGAACCGGCCGCCGCGGTATGCGCGAAGCCAGCAGGAGAAAAGTCGGGCGGGCTGGCAAGAAATTCCAGCACGAGCTTTTGGCTGCGCTCGGCAACCCGGGTAATGCTTTTAGATAGCTGGACCGGATCGAACTGATCACGAGTCCTCTCAGTCGCCATTTGATACACCCCCCATGAGGTGGAGAAGGCGAGCCAGCTCCTGCGAGCTGCCGGCTGCTAAGTTACGTTATGACCTTGAGTCGTGCGAGAGAATTGGATGCTGCAGTGCCGAAGAGGCGGTGCTGATGGTGTGTCAATCTAGTTTTGGTCTGTCCCGGCTTCTGGGGCAAAGAAGCGGCGCACCGAGTGGCGCTGCCAGCCGGTCGCCTTCATGATAGCGGCGACTGTGGCCCCTTCCATGTACGCCGGCGGCGGCGCTTCACGGGAGCGATCCTGGCGGGTGCGGCCGCGGCCGAACAGGTTCTACGTTAACCAAAACTTTTGTTTTGTGAGCGCGCCGGGACCTATTCTACTTCGCCTCCGGATATGCCAGTCGGCAAAGTGAACCGAAAAACCGCTCCACGGGTGGCACCCGGAGAAGCCCACAAGCGCCCACCATGCGATTCAATGATCGACCGGCAAATCGATAAGCCCATTCCCATACCATCGGCCTTGGTTGTGAAGAATGAAGTGAAGATTCGGTCGATAACTTTCGGGTCGATGCCACTGCCGGAATCTTCAACAGTGACTCTCACCTCGCCGCTGCTTTCGAGGTCGGACTTCACGAGCATCCTACGGTCGGCGACCAATTCCATCGCCTCGATGGCATTGGTTACGAGATTGAAGAGGACCTGTTGCAATTGCACTCGATTGCCGGGTACAGGAATAAGCGCTTCATTCAACTCAGTGCGCACGACAACACCGTGCTTTTTGAGTGTGCCCTGCACTAACGCGAGCACCTCGTGGATGAGTTGATTTAAATCGACGGACACACACGCCAATTCCTTAGATTTGAACATTGAACGCACACTCTGGATCATGTCAGCGGCGCGTTGACTCTCACGAACAATCTGCTCAAGACTTTCTCGCGCCTCAGCAACATCGGGAGGTGTGCGCGCCATCCAGCGCAATGCGGCATTGGCATTGGCCACGATAGCCGCTAAGGGCTGATTGATCTCGTGGGCGATGGATGCAGTCATCGCGCCCATTCGGCTCACGCGTGCAGAACGCGCAAGCTCCGTCTGGCCGGCGCGCAGTGCGTACTGCATGGAGGGCTCTCCGTAGTCTTTGCTGCTACTCTCCGTTGAAGTGAGAAGGCCGCTGGGCTTGGCTTCGCCCAGCGGCCTCGCGTTGCTCAATGCGGGGCGCTCACCATGGCGAAGGGGGCGCCTTGGGGGTCGCGGGCCTGGACGATCCACGCGCCGCCGGGGACTTCGGCGGGGCCGTGCAGGATTTCCGCGCCGCGGGTGTGCGCACGATCGGCCGCTTTCGCAACGCTGTCGACAGCGAAGTAGTAGTTCCACGCGGGACCCCGCGCTTGTGCGCAGCCTTTCATCATGCCGCCGCAGGGGGCGCCGCCTGTCGCGAAGATCTGGTAGGTGCCCATCGCGCCCATATCGATGGCGCGATCCTTCGTCCAACCGAACAGTCGCGAATAGAAGGCGAACTCGCGATCGAGATCGCCGGCGTTGAGTTCGTGCCAGCCGACATGACCAGGCGTCATCGGCGCAATCGCCTTCGGCTCCTGCTCGCTGTTCGGCTTGAAGAGCAGAAACACGGCCCCGCCGGGATCGGCGGCGACGGCGAAGCGGCCGACATTCGGGATGTCTTCGGGCGGGCGCTTGATCGCGCCGCCCGCTGCTACGACACGCGCGGCATCGGCGTCGACGTCATTGGTCGCGACATAACCGGACCAGCAGGGCTTGGCGCCTTCCGCGCACAGCGCGTCGGGGATCTCCATCAGCCCGGCAACCATCGTCGGCCCCTTGCTGAAGACCGTGTAGATGCGGTTGTCAGGCATCCGATGTTCCTGCGCGTTCCAGCCGATCACATCGCTGTAGAACGCCGCCGCTGCCTTCGTATCGTGCGTCATTACGTCGTACCAGATGAACTTGCCGCGTGGTGCCGGCATGGTCGTCACTCCTCTTTGCTAGGTGGCCGGTTGAAGAGTTGCAGGAGATAGCGGCGCAGATGCGCGAGACAGTCGCGCGCGACCTCAGGGCCGCCCTTCGACTTGGCTAGTACAAAGGCGCCTTGCAGCACCGCCTGCGTATAGAGCGCGAGACTCTCCGCGCTCCACTCCGCCGCCGGCGCATAGAGCGCTTTTGCGGCAGCGATGTCCTTTTCAACCTCGGCAGCGTGCGCGCTAATATAAGTGTCACATGCACGGCAGATCGCGGGGTGGGTGTCGTAAGCTTCCTGCACCATGGTGCCGAGGAGGCAGGTGAACTGGGGAACGGGTCCGGCGAGGATCGTCGTGCGGAAATCGACGTAGCCGAGCAGGCGATCCAAGGGATCTGCGAGTTGGCGATAGGGCGCGCCCCCGAAAAGCTGCTCGGCCATTTGCGAAAAATGCGCGGCTGCTGCGACCGCGAGATCTTCCTTGCTCTTGAAGTGATGAAAGAACGCACCCTTCGTGAGGCCGGCGGCGCGGCAGATGTCGTCTACCGTGCTCGCCGTGTAGCCCTGCGCGCGGATCACATGCATTGCCGTGTCGAGCAGGCGGGTTCGCGCGTCAGATTGGTTTCGGTTTGTCGCTGCATTCATCAGTAGTACATACCAACTGGTTGGTACGTCAGTCAAGCGATTTCTCCCTGACAAAAAAGCGATAAAGATCAGGGCTGTATGACGGAGCTGACTTGCGGGTGGAGATCGTCCGGCCTATGCAATTTTTTTGTCACGCCGAAAGCCGAAAGAGGAGGTGCCGGTCACGTGAACGAGAACGATGGTCGCTGCTCCAGCGTTTGATCAGTATTCCGCGTAGGCCTTAAGCCAGCCTAGGATCTGCGGCCAGCCTTGATGGCGGGCGCGCGAGCTTTCGCTGGCGAAGCCCGAATGGGTCAAGCGAACCGTCGTGAAGCCGTTCTGTTCATAAAGATCGAACCGTACCAGCGTCTCGGTCGCTTCCTCGTCCCAAGACGGCAGCCAGGTGAACGCGAGCACGTGTGGACGTTGGATGATCCGATAGACGCCTTCGACTTTGAAAGGTCTTCCCATTCCCATGCCGCTCATCAGCCAACGGCCGCCGGGCCGCAGATCGGATTCCGCATTCGTGGTTTCGAAGCGGCCCTTTTTACCCCACCACTTCATCCGCTGCGCCGGATCGACCAGTGCCTCGAAAACCCGCGCAGCGGGAGCCTTGATCGTGATTTCTTGAACGATTGCGTCGACTGAATGTGTTGTCGTACTCATCGGTTCTCCTCGACATAACGCTTGAGGCTCTGCAGACTCTGCGCCCAAAGCTCCTGATAATCACGCAGCCAATCATCGACGACGCGCAGCGGCTCGGCATTTAGCCGACAGATCCGTGCAGTGCCTTCATTTTTGGTCACGACCAGACCGACACGTCGCAGCAATCGAAGATGTTTTGAGATCGCGGGACGGCTGGTGCGAAAATTGCCGGCGAGTTCGCCGACCGTATGCTTGCGGTGGCGCAAGAGACCAAGGATTTCGCGGCGGGTCGGATCGGCGATCGCCCGGAATATCGCCTCGCGCTGCCTTAGTTTCAGAACGGCCATATCCGCAACCATCCGTAACCATAAGGTTACGGATTGGTAACCGATCGGTTACACAGAGTCAAGCTGGCAAAATGAAGAAGCGTGCGCCGTCAGGAAATAATTGAAGAATTTGATGAAAGCGGGCGAAAAACCGGCCGACACGCCGGTTCAAACGCCGACCAAATACGTGCCGACAATTTACTGTGCCGACATCGTTGCTTGGCCGCACCGAGGAGGTGATTTAGCAACGCAGGCCATACCCGCTTTGTGGCTTAGCAGACATATCACTTGCGCCTA
>Ga0207783_1000161_pt1 | contig 12543 bp, 8 predicted proteins | sample LuqExpMetageno63_FD_187820 | JGI IMG/M metagenome (GOLD analysis project Ga0207783, IMG submission 187820) | Tropical forest soil microbial communities from Luquillo Experimental Forest, Puerto Rico - Sample 63 (SPAdes) | ecosystem: Environmental > Terrestrial > Soil > Tropical forest ... | reverse complement strand
TTTTACAAATTTGACTACAATTGAGAATAAACAGTGGCTCTTAAGTTGTGCTTACGTGGAATATTAAAATTGCGTGTAAAACGGGTTGCTATCTGTTGGCCGCATTCCAATCGACAGAGATCAGTGTCCGTTAATGCAAGAAGAGAGCTTTTTGGCTACGTATGTTTAGTGAGGCAAATTCCTGCTCGTGAGCGATACGCTGTGTCAAGAAGCACCAATTTTTTGGCATCACACCATGTAGCTTCCAATCAAAAAGACGTAGTCCAGATTTTTGCGCAGCAGTTTGAAGCCCCGTCACCGAAGCATGTGCAAATTAATCATAATGAGCGACTTGTGTTGCGGTATGCCAACAAATCGATAGCTTCCTAAGCTCGGCAATCCCCCGATTGTCCGAACTCCCAGTGCGAAGCCGTCAGGAACCCCATCCCGGCCTGGCGGCTTTGTGTTTGTTGTACGAAGGCTACTGGCGCAAACGACAGGCGAGACGGCTGGCAGGGCGAAGACAAAAATGAAAGAGGCCGCAAAAGAGACGGTGTACAGAATCTCGATAGCCATTTGGGTGTCGGTCGTCCGCGCTGACAACCCGAATTTCAATCAGTGGTCATCTGGCCGTTGCAGCGCGTTCGGGAAAAAGCCGCTGGCCCTCACCGCGGGGCCAACCTAAAAAGGCCGACCAGGACCGGCGGTTGCCAGCGTTAACGCGACGGGGCGATGGAACATGAAACCTGACCAACTGCCAGACCTCAGCCTGACGCACATGCTCCTAGCCGATCCTGTGCTGCTGATAGGCAGCCTCCTGCCACTCGCGATCATTGCCGGTGTACTTTACCATCGCCTACGTGTGCACCGCCGCTTAAATGCCCTTGCCGCTAGGAACGAAGAGCGCTTTGACCAGACCAAGCGACAGACCGCCGCCCTGTGGCAGGAGGCTGCGGCACGCACGGAACGAATGATCGCGCTGCTGACGGAAATTCGCGATCATCTAGCTAGGATCGCGCCGGAGGGCGCGGCCAAGAACAAATCGGACGATTCCAAATCCTCGAAATGACAGGCCGCGAGCTCACCAGTACTTATTGAGCGCACCACCAGGCAACATTTTGCGTGACCTATAACAGCCATATTCCCTACTAAATTTCCGGGTGAAGAACCTCCCTCGCGGTTAGACCGGCAAAAGCGTCACTATCCGGCGGAACGCTGAACGGACGGCACTATCAGCAACACAACGGATAGCTCTAAATGTTCGCTTTCGGGGGTGAAGTGGACCCGACACAGAGCTGCCGACGAGTCAGCTTTTGACTCAAGGCGGACCGCTATACCGCCCTCACTTTGTTTGGCTCACCTAATGGGCATTCCAACATCGCGCGATCCCACCGTCCCAAATCCGCCGCCGCCTCATAGGTGCTCTGCAAAAACTCCATTAGCGCCGCGTCCGGATCGCGTGCGCTGCGCATGGCGTCATAGGGCAACAAGAACTCGCCCAATTCCTTGCTGAAAAACGCCACCCCCGGCTTCACTTTGGCCACAGCAAACCCCTCTGGCGCCGGATAAGCGTAAGAATAGAATGCCCCGTAATCGACGAGCCCACCGCCGCCCGGCCAGAAGCCGGCACTCGACACCTCATGCGAATAAGCTTCTCGTGCCACCGCATTCGGTAGATGGGGCACGCCGCCGGGATGGCGTGGTGCGCTGCGCCCGGAAAAGCGCGTCACCGCCAGATCGAAGCTACCCCAGAAGAAATGCACGGGGCTCGTTTTACCGAGGAAGCCGGTGCGGAAATGGCCGAACACCTCACTCGCCGCCAGTAGCACTCGCCAGAAACGGTTAGCGTAATCGGTCTCATAGGCCGCATGGATGGTATCCAGCTCGAAGGGAATGCAATCGGCGATCTCACATGGCATGGTGCGCAGGTGCACCACGATCCCGAGCTGCTCGAGCGCGGCCATTGTCTGGGCATAGAATTCGGCCACCGCCATGGGCCTCAACATGATCTTACGAGAGTGACCATCGCTCGTCGTCACCCACAGCACATGGTCGATAAAGTCAAAATCAATCTGAAAGCTGCGCGCACCGTCGAAAATCGGCGAGGTCGTCAGACCACGCGCGGTGACGTAGAGCGCGACGTGCCAGGAGTGGTTCAGCCACGGCGTCAGGGTGAGCCGAATCTTACCGACCACTTGCGTCCACAAGTGCAGCGTATCGCACGTGTCCTTCCAAACCGCATATGGCAGTTCGGGCCAGCGTTGCGCGCTCGTTGCCGTCATCGAGGTCTCCCGCCCTCGGTGTTATTGGACAGTATAATGGACCGGGATATGTTTCGGCGCAAAACGCCAATGTCTGGTTATGGCCGAGCGTACTAATATCTCGTTGTTGATCTCTGCTTTTCCGAACTCTGAAACGTATCTTTTTGCTAATTTTACCGCGTCAAAATTATGTCAGTCCAACACGCTTCTATCCAGCCGAGATAGTGACCGCTATAGCGGTTCGTAGAAACGTCAAGGTGGAAACATAAGCATAGAAATTGACTGTGCGATGGATTGCTGCGTAACAGTGTCTCTCCAACTATACCGCTAACCACAGTTCTGCTTGGCCGCCTAGCGAGCGGGCTCTTCAGTGGTCTGAATATCAATCTCAGATCGCAGGGTCCGATGCACGGGACACTTGTCAGCTATTTCAAGAAGCCGGGAGCGCTGTTCGTCGTTAAGATTGCCCGACAGAGTGATCGTGCGTTCGATACGATCGATCATTCCATCCTTAGTCTCGCAATCGGCGCAATCTGCAGCATAAATCCTACTGTGCTGAAGTCGGACTTGCGTTCGCAGTAGCGGAATGTTTTTACGGCCGGCATAGAGCCTTAGCGTCATTGATGTGCAGGCTCCAAGAGCCGCAAGTAGTAAGTCGTATGGGCTGAGGCCAGTGTCGAGTCCGCCCGCGTTCACTGGCTCATCGGCTAGCAGGTGATGCGCGCCAGCAACGATTTCTTGCTGAAATTGCCCGTGACCTGTTTCACGTACGAACACGGTGCCGGGAATGCCGCTGGGTTCGACACCGCTTGACCTTTGAACCACGCTGGTCACGTCGAGATAACGCTCGGCCCAAGCTGCAATAATAGTGGCAATGTACTGAGCGTCATCCTTGCGGCTGATAAGATGGTCGGCTCCAGGAAGAGAGATGAAGCTCTTGGGATGCTTCGCCGTGGTAAAAATTTTGCTGGCGTTGTCGATTCCAACTGTGGCATCTGTCGGCGCGTGCAAGATTAGCAATGCCTTGTGCAATTTAGCGATCTGTGCGGTGAGCTTTTGTTCGCCGATATCGTCAAGCAAGGTGCGCCGAATGCGGAAGTGTCGGCCCGCCAGGATCACTTCAACTTCGCCTTTGTTTTTGATTTCGTCGATGTGTTCGCTAAAGAGGCCTACAACGTGCGCCGGGTCGTAAGGTGCGTTGAGAGTAACAACTGCCCGCGCCTCAGCAATCCGATGCGCTGCGGCTAGGACTGCGGCGCCGCCGAGACTGTGACCAATAAGGATCGCGGGCGCCGCGAGTGTTTGTCGCAAATGGTCGGCTGCAGCAACTAAGTCATCAACGTTCGAGGAGAATGTTGTGTTGGCAAATTCGCCTTCGCTGGCACCCAGACCAGTGAAATCAAAACGCAGCACGGCGATACCGTGGAGTTGCAATCCTTCGGCAATTCGCCGCGCAGTCGTGTTGTCCTTACCGCAGGTAAAGCAATGCGCAAACAATGCCACCGCCCGAGTCGGACCGGCCGGTCGGTCGAGGAGTGCCGCAAGCTTATGTCCGTCAGCGGTTAGAAAATCAAACTTTTCGGCCTGCATCAGTCCCTCCATAATTTTGCAGGAGCTATCTAGGTACCTACGTTGGTCTATTCTCCTATTGGAAGGCTGCCCTCGCCGATGAGACTTTTCGCCTCTGCTTAAATAATGTGGTTATAAATCACACCCGGACAGACTTCCAACCGTGGGGCAGGACGATAAGCATGGGAAAAGAGCGCTTGGCCGCATTCAGTGATGGCGTCATTGCCATTATTATCACGATTATGGTCTTGGAATTGAAAGTGCCGCATGGTTCCACTTGGTCTGTTCTCATGACAGTGGCGCCAAGTTTTCTGAGTTATATTTTGAGCTTTATCTACTTAGCAATTTATTGGAACAACCATCACCATCTGCTCCACACTGTTGCACGCGTCGATGGACTCATTCTTTGGGCCAACTCTCATTTGTTGTTTTGGCTCTCTCTCATACCGGCCGCAACAGCATGGATGGGCGAAAACTTTCTAGCTTCGACACCGACAGCGGTATATGGGATAATTTTACTGATGCCAGCCATCGCATACTACCTGCTACAAAAAGCGATCATCCGCAAGCACGGCACGCATTCGGTGCTTGCCAATGCGCTCGGCAAAGACATTAAGGGCAAGATATCGCCAATTTTCTACATCGCGGGAATCGCTTTGGCATTTGTCAACCCGTGGCTGGCAATCGCGATTTATGTCCTGGTCGCCGTAATCTGGCTTGTTCCAGATCGTCGGATTGAGAAAGTCATCCACGATATTTGATTCGGAGTACTTGATTAGCTATTTGGCTGGTCGAGTGGCACCGAACAATCGACCGGTTTCTCGTTACGGACTTAAAAGATTGCAATACGCACTAGGTCCCTGCTTTCAAAAGGTCAATATAATTCGACACAGGCGTCGCAACCGGTAGTTACAGATCATGTCCATCCTCGTCGGTCTCCACCATGTGAACCAATACAACTATGACCGGCCAGTCCAACTTGGACCGCAAATCGTTCGCCTTCGTCCAGGTGCGCATTGTCGTACCCGCGTCCTCAACTATTCAGTGACTGTGACGCCGGTTCAGCACTTTGTGAACTGGCAACAGGATCCGCACGGCAATTGGCTCGCCCGTTTTGTATTCCCAGAAAAAACAAGCGAATTTTCAGTCACGGTCGATCTGCGCGCGGATCTGGAAGTCATCAATCCATTCGATTTCTTCATCGAACCTTACGCAGAGAAGTGGCCATTTCAATTCGTGCCTGATTTAGGTGATGACCTTGTTGCCTATTTCGGCAAAGACCAGGCTGGGCGGCGAATGAAAGAGTTCGTCGCTTCGATCCCGCGTACGACTCGCAATACCGTCGATTTTCTGGTCGAGCTCAATCAACGTCTGCAGCAGATGATCCGTTACGTCGTTCGCATGAACCCGGGCGTGCAGACGCTGGAGGAGACGCTCAAACAGGGCAGCGGCTCCTGCCGCGACACAGCTTGGCTGCTGGTGCAAACGTTGCGCCACCTTGGATTGCCGGCACGATTCGTTTCCGGTTACCTCGTCCAACTCAAGTCCGACGTAAGGCCGCTGGAAGGTCCTGTTGGCGCCGCGCAAGATTTCACGGACCTGCATGCGTGGGCCGAAGTTTACATTCCGGGTGCGGGCTGGATCGGCCTCGACCCGACGTCAGGCCTGTTGTGCGCGGAAGGCCATCTGCCAGTCGCCGCAACGCCTCACTACCGTTCAGCAGCCCCAATCAGCGGAGGGGTTGAGCCATGCAATGTCAGTTTCTCCTACGATATGAGCATGCAGCGGATCGCCGAGAAACCGCGTGTAACGTCACCGTTCTCCGACGAAGATTGGGCTGCCCTGGATGCGCTTGGCGAAAAAATCGATTCCGCGCTCGCAGCCGGCGACGTCCGTCTCACCATGGGTGGTGAGCCGACATTCGTGTCAGTTGACGACTATCAGTCGCCGGAGTGGAAGACGGAGGCGCTCGGTCCGACTAAGCGCGTACGCGCCGACGATCTGATCCGTCGCCTTCACCGCCGCTTTGCGCAGGGCGGTCTGCTGCACTACGGACAGGGTAAGTGGTATCCGGGCGAGCTGCTGCCGCGCTGGGCGTTTTCTCTAATCTGGCGCCGCGACGGTGTGCCAATCTGGCGTAATGCTGACTTGATCGAGCGTGAGACTGCTCAGCGTAAGCTGGGACTTGATGATGCCCGGCGTCTGATTGAGGGAATCGCCGAACGGCTCGGACTTCTGCCCGACTATATACAGCCAGCATTCGAGGATCCGGCCGAGCATATGATCAAGGAAGGTGCGCTGCCGGACAACATCGATCCCAACAATCCCCAGATAGAAGATCCGCTCGAACGAGCGCGCATTATGCGCGAGTTCGAACGGCATCTGGGTGAACCAGCGGGATTCGTGCTGCCGGTGCAGCGTTTGAATGCACAGGCTGGGCAAACCTGGCTGAGCGAAGTGTGGCGCACACGCCGCGGTCGGTTGTACCTGATCCCTGGTGAATCGCCGCTAGGCTTCCGGCTGCGTTTGCAATCGCTGCCCTATATCCCACCTATCAACTATCCGCAGTTAGTGCCGACGGACCCGTTCGCCGAACGGCCGTCCTTGCTCTATCCGCACCAGCAGACGCGGGCCCTCTCTCAGAGCGCTGCTAGTGAAACGTCGCAAGTTGCGCGTGAAATCTCCGTCTCGCCGTCTGATCCAAATCCCGTCGGCGGAAAAGATACCGCGCAACCGGTGCGGACAGCATTGACCGTTGAAGTGCGTGACGGCCGACTGTGCGTGTTCATGCCCCCGGCCGTATGGCTTGAAGAATACCTTGAGCTCCTCGCCGCGGTAGAGGCGACCGCCGAGCGACTCGACGTGCGGATACACGTTGAAGGCTATCCGCCCCCGCACGATCCGCGCCTCAGCGTCATCAAGGTCACACCCGACCCGGGAGTGATCGAGGTCAATATTCATCCGGCCACAAATTGGCGCGAAGCTGTCGACATCACACGCAGCCTTTACGATGAAGCGCACTTGTCGCGCCTGGGCACGGAAAAGTTTATGATTGACGGTCGGCATACCGGCACCGGGGGCGGCAATCATGTTGTCCTGGGCGGCCTCAACGCGGCCGACAGTCCGTTCCTGCGACGGCCCGATCTGCTCAAGAGCCTTGTGCTTTACTGGCAGCGGCGGCCGTCATTATCCTATTTGTTCTCTGGGCTATTCATTGGACCGACCAGTCAGGCCCCGCGTATCGACGAGGCGCGGCAGGACCTTCTGTACGAACTAGAAATCGCGCTTGCCCAGGTGCCGCGACCGGAGAGTACTGCGTCACCGCCGTGGCTAGTCGATCGGCTATTCCGCAACATCCTCGTGGATGTTACCGGTAACACGCACCGTGCCGAAATTTGCATCGACAAATTATTCTCGCCAGACGGGCCGACTGGCCGACTTGGCCTGGTCGAATTCCGCTGTTTCGAAATGCCCCCCGATGCGCGGATGAGCTTGGCACAACAAGTCTTGCTACGCGCGCTGATCGCTTGGTTTTGGCGCGAGCCGCTTGACGCAGCGCCCGTGCGCTGGGGCACGGCGCTGCATGATCGCTTCATGTTGGAACATTATGTTTGGGAAGATTTTCTCGAAGTCCTAGCCGACCTTACGCGGGCAGGTTATGAATTTGATTCGGTCTGGTTCGATGCGCAACGGCAATTCCGCTTCCCTGTGTACGGGGCCGTGCAGCATGGCGGCGTGAGGCTTGAGCTGCGGCAGGCGCTAGAGCCCTGGTATGTGCTCGGTGAGGAAGTATCAACGTCAGGCACCGCCCGTGGTGTCGACTCGTCGGTCGAGCGCTTGCAAGTGAAGGTCGAAGGTTTGAATGAAAGCCGGCATTACGTGACCTGCAACCGACGCCGTATCCCGCTTCGTTCAACCGGCCGTCCGGGCGAATATGTCGCCGGCGTGCGTTTCAAAGCTTGGAATCCCCCATCATCCCTGCACCCAACGATCGGAGTTCACGCGCCGCTAACGTTTGATATCGTTGACGCCTGGAGCCGGCGTTCGCTGGGCGGCTGCGTTTATCATGTCGCTCATCCAGGTGGTCGTAGTTATGAAACCTTTCCGGTCAATTTCTATGAGGCGGAGGCGCGGCGGAGGGCGCGTTTCCAGGATTATGGTCACACCGCTGGTCTTGTCGACATTCCGCCTATCGAACCGACGACTGAATATCCAACCACTCTCGATCTCAGGCGCAACGCCTAGGGTCAGTCGATGGCCGCACAACTCGACAACACTCAAGCAAGGCAGGACGGCAGGCTGGGTCAATTCGTCGCCAACTATCATTCGTTGCCAGGTATTTATGATGAGATGTTGGACGAAAGCGGCCAAGTGCGCCCGCATTGGCAGCCGTTCCTCTCAATGCTCGCGAACCTCGGCGCTGAAGAAATCAATCGTCGCTTCGCGGTCGCCGACCGTTACTTACATGACTCCGGCGTCTTCTATCGCATCTATGAAGATCCGGCCGGTGTGGAACGGCCTTGGCCGTTAAGCCATATCCCGCTGTTGATCGAACCCACGGAATGGAAACAGCTCGAGGCCGGACTGTGCCAGCGCGCGGCTTTGCTCGAAGCAATCTTGGCCGACGCTTACGGCCCGGGGCAGCTGGTCCGTGACGGCCGCTTACCCGCTGCGGTGATTGCCGGAAATTCTGAATTCCTGCGACCGCTGGTGGGCGTCCCGCCGCCCGGCGGCACGCACTTGCGCTTCTATGCCGTGGACGTTGGCCGCGGTCCTGATGGACGCTGGTGGGTCTTGAGCGACCGCGCCCAGGCGCCCTCGGGCGCCGGCTACGCCATCGAAAATCGTCTCGCCCTCGCGCGCGCCATGCCCGACATTTACCGCACAACCCGAGTGCAACGCATTGCGCCGTTTTTTCAGACGTTTCAGGCCGAGATGTTCTCCTTCAGTCGTCTGGATCGTTCACGCGTCTGCCTGTTGACGCCCGGCCCACTGAACGAAACGTATTTTGAGCACGCTTATCTTGCTCGTTATCTCGGCCTGTTATTGGTCGAAGGCGAGGATCTGACGGCGAACGATGATGGCATCTTTATACGCACGATTGCTGGTCCTCAACGGGCGGCTGTATTGCTGCGCAGGCTAGACGCCGATTTTGCCGATCCGCTCGAACTAAACGCCTCCTCACGGCTTGGTGTCCCCGGGCTCGTACAGGCGGTGCGCGATGGCAGGGTTGTGATCGTTAATGCACTCGGCGCAGGTTTAATCGAGGCCCGTGCAATGCTTGCGTTCCTGCCGGCGCTAGCAACGGCCGTGCTTGGGACCAAACTCGCCGTTCCCAACGTCGCCACATGGTGGCTCGGCCATGCCGGGGTGCGCGACGAAATGCTAGGCTGCCTCGACGACATGGTCGTTGCACCGGCGCTGACCGACTCTCTGGCTCATCTATCATTAGGCGACGGAATGCTCGGTTCTAAGCTTGAGGAGCCGCTCCGGAAAAAGCTGCTGCAAGACATCCAATATCGCGCCGCGGATTTTGTGGTGCAGGAGGCGGTAACGCTATCAACAATGCCAGTCTGGCGGAACGGCGTTCTGCAGCCACATCCCTTCACGCTACGGCTTTTCCTTTCCAAGGTGGGAGGGAACTGGAAGGTCATGCCAGGAGGTTTCGTGCGCATCGCCGAGCACGCCGATGCGCGCGCGGTAAGTCTGCAAACGGGCAGCTCGACCACGGATGCTTGGGTGCTAGCGGAAGGCCCGGTAGCAGAGACAACGCTGCTACCAAGGCCAGAATTGATGACCATCCAACGCACGACCGGCCTACTGCCGAGTCGGGCTGCCGATAATCTGCTTTGGGTCGGGCGTTATGTTGAGCGCCTAGAAGCGACGTTGCGGGTCGTCCGCGCTTTGCTTTTTCGCATGGCTGACGATGAAAATGCTGTCGCATCGGTGATTGGCGGCATCACCTCATTGCTTGGCGCCTGGAATGCCGCACCAACTGACCATCAAATCTCGCCGACCTCCGTTGCGCGAGCGGTCTTCACACAGGCGGAATGGCATGGATCGCTGCCGGCACTTGTTGGCGCCGCGCGCACATCCGCGTCCGTGATCCGCGATCGCTTTTCGCCCGACGCATGGCGGGCGCTGAATGATCTTGCCGCGATCATCAACGCGCCGCTGGTCATCGGCGCGGCCGAAGGCGCATTGATTGAGCGCGTGGATGCTGCGTTGCGCATTATGTCTTCGTTTTCGGGGTTGGCGCAGGAAAACATGACCCAACTCGCAGGATGGCGATTTCTCGAGCTTGGCCGCCGAATCGAGCGTGCCATTCTCACGTGTCGGTTTGTCCGCCAGTTTGCCGGCCAAAGATCAGCCGGCGGGCTCGACCTTCTGCTCGAATTAACTGACAGCCAAATCACTTATCGGCAACGCTATTTGATGGTGGCGGCGCTCGCGCCGGTGATCGACCTAATCATGCTCTCCTCCAATAATCCGCGCTCAGTGGGCTATCAACTCGACCGGATAGAAACCCATCTGGCAGCCTTGCCAAAACCCAATGCTGACGGTCGATTGTCGCAAGTACAGCGGGTTGCCACATCGATCGCCTCCCGCCTGCGCACCGCCGATGCGGCCAGGCTCGACGTACCGGCGATCCTCAATATCGAGGAGACCCTCATGCAATTGTCAGAAATGATCGCCTCGTCCTATCTCACGACCCAGGAGCAATTTGGAACTGTCGTTGAGGCGCTCGCATGATTTACGACATTTCGCAAACGACGATATGTCATTATGCGACCAAGGTCACCCATGCGCGCCATGTGCTGCGGCTAACCCCAATCAACCGCCACGGCCAGCGCGTACAAGTGTTCTCGCTGCACATAGAGCCAGAGCCGGTGGGGCGACGCGACGGCGCTGATTTTTTCGGCAACCGGCTAACTTGGATCGTACTGGAAAGTCCCCACGATCGGCTGACCGTGCGGGTCTCGGCTCGCGTCGGAGTGGAGGCGTTGATTCAGCCTGCTGCATTTGCAACACCAGCGTGGGAAACTGTCCGCGATAACGCCTTCAGCACGAGCGATATCACGCCGATGTCACCGGCGCAGTTTTTGTACCCCAGCCGTATGGTATCGCTCGATCCTGATATCCGCGACTACACCCAGGCGAGTTTTGCGCCTGGGCGCGCCGTGCTCGATGGCGGAATTGAGTTGATGCGAAGGATAAAAGCCGATCTCCACTACGAAATCGGCGCCACCACTGTCACCACAACGGCGCCAATGTCGTTTGCTCTGCGCCGCGGCGTCTGCCAGGATTTTGCACATATCATGATTTCCGGTCTCCGTGGCATCGGTCTGCCCGCTGCTTATGTGAGCGGCTATTTGCGCAGCGTGCCGCGACAGGGAGAAACACGACTGCAAGGCACCGACGCCATGCATGCCTGGGTTATGCTGTGGTGCGGGTCGGATACAGGCTGGATCGGATTCGACCCGACCAACAACATGCTCGCATCCGACCAACACGTTGTGCTCGCCATCGGCCGCGATTACGCCGACGTCGCCCCGATGGACGGTGTAATCTTGGCATCCGGCAAGCAGCGCATCGACGTGTCGGTCAATGTGAAGCCAACCAGCTAGCGTATTACCCACAACCAAAAAAGGGATCTCAACGTCGAATATAGATGTCTCTTCTCTCCCGTCTTGGTGCGACGTCCCTCATGGTAAGGGAGTGGACTGATGCTGAGCGTGAGCTTGCTGTCAATCAACGGCGGCTTGGATTCAAGCTCGGCCGGGGCTCCTTCGCCAAGATCGCTACAATCTCTCAATCCTTATTGAAGGGAGTCGATAATTTTATTCAGAATGACTTTGATAGGTCCATCCGAGCGATTGTTAACGCAGATATGTGCCACTGCAAGAATTTGGGCCTTACTATCCGGATCGCTGAAAAGATCGCGATTATCGATTATGTGATAAATCGTAACCCAATCGTTTAAACCCAAATCACACACCGATGCTCCCGGTTGCGTGTAGCACGCTACGTGAATCTGGAAGGCAGCCGTCTTTAGCGCCTTGCAGTCGCACAGAGCCGCGCTATCCGGAAGAACGGGCAGTATCCTTTCCTGCAAACAGACTAACGTCTTGTCTCGCCAAGTTGCCCCGGCTGGTGACCAGCTTGCCGATGTGAGAAAACGGTCGCAGTATTTTTTTCCATACGAAATAAAGTAGGGATATTGAGAGTTTTCACATCTGCACGTTTTTTCGAAACATGTATCGTAGATCGCGCACGACGGAGTTTGGGAACTCGAACATTGCGCAGCGACAGGATCGATGCTCAAGAGCCAAGCCACCGCAAGACAGCCGATCAAGCGGAACGATACCTCCAATCGATGCGCGTGCATCTGTTGCCTGTTGCCCCTGTTTGTACCGAAAACGTATCCGCGTTGAAGAAATGGGAGAATTCCAGCCTAGATTGGCAAGATAAGGCAGAATCGTCGCTCCTCAGCGACGATGTGTTAGTCAAACAACCGGCGGATGACGCTTCACGGGTGGCGTCATCCCGCTCAAAACAGGTCAGCAATGCTGCGTGATTCACTGATAACAGCGTTGTATTTTTGGCAATCTCATTTTTCGCTTATTGCACTTGTGCGCGAAAGGAGATTGCCGTGAGACAGCCTACAGCACCGCATAGTGAGTTTAGCCTCCGATCGATGCTCTTTGGTGCGGTTTTCATAATAATGTTCGTG
>Ga0207783_1000150_pt1 | contig 12943 bp, 9 predicted proteins | sample LuqExpMetageno63_FD_187820 | JGI IMG/M metagenome (GOLD analysis project Ga0207783, IMG submission 187820) | Tropical forest soil microbial communities from Luquillo Experimental Forest, Puerto Rico - Sample 63 (SPAdes) | ecosystem: Environmental > Terrestrial > Soil > Tropical forest ... | reverse complement strand
TCCTGCGGCGCGTCTTCTGCCGCAAGAATACTAATCCGACCGCGCAGCTTCGATCCGGCAGGCACTGGTGTGAGATATCGGATGCGATTGGCTCCGTATTTCAATGTGTTCTTTATCGCCTTGAGGCCAATGACCGAACGAACAAACCACGGCGCCAATGCCAGCGTGAGCAGCCCGTGAGCAATCGTGGTGTGCGTTGGCAGTTCACGTCTAGCACGCTCTACATCGACGTGAATCCACTGCTGGTCGCCGGTCGCCTCGGCAAATTGCTCGATGCGCTTCTGCGTCACTTCCAGCCATTCGCTTAGTCCTACGTCAGTTCCAATCGCCGCATTCGCTTTGGCGTACTTAGTCACATACGCGCCGTCGGACGGCGACAGGTTGGCCGTGTCGCCACGCGCGAACAACAGTGATCCTGCAAGTTGACGCGTACGCAGACCCCACACTCGCGAACGACGGATTTAGATTACAAAAGCCCCGGCTGCCCCGGATCACGTTTGGACGGCACTGCTCGATCGAGGCGTAGCTGCAGTCCCACGTCATATTACCAGTGCCATTATTGACCACAGCACACCAGCGTCCCGGGCCGTAGAATTGCGCATTAGCAGAAACCGGAAGCATTAGCACTGTCGCGAGTGCAGCTGGAATAGCCAATTTCGAGAACATAGTGGTTTCCATTCGTTCAGAAGCAGAATTTGAGGCTCGACTGTTCAGGTCTCGTGCCGCCGGCTACCGCTCACGTTCTTGCCGACGATCTCGCGAATGATCGTTAGGGTTTCTCTGGCGGCTTCGTCCGGCGGCAAGGCGGTATCTGCGACATTGCTGACCAACCTTGTGATGTCGTGATCGATCTTTTTCTGCGACCAGAACTTGCCCTGTGTCACCGTTATGTACACCGAGTAGGCGTGATGCACCGTTCCAGGTCGTTCTCCGATAATATGGAGAACACCTCGGAAGCTATTGGGGTCCGCGCGCTCGAAGAGCGTCTCGCCGATCCGGTAGCCAACACGCACTCGCCCGCTGGTGACCAGAATGTTCTTGTCGGCAATCGAAACACCGGCCTCGCGAAGCAGCCGGCGCATTTCCACGAGGTACGGCTCCAAATGGCCTTTGTCCATAATAGCGTTGGCGTTCAACCCGTCCGAGATGACGATCTGAGCTTTCGGGACGTTGATGCCCCACGAATCGCGAAGCCTAACAATCGCCGCAAGCGATTCCGGATCCAATATTTCGCCAGTGGGCGGATGAGCGATGTAGTCGTTCCTGTCCTTGGACTGAGTCCGGACCGGCAAGACATTCGGAACCGTACTTATGAATCCGGGCGTCAGCTCGGTCCAGAGAGATTTCTTCGCGTCTTCATATAGACCGTTGACCTTGTGTCCGAGCGCCGGGTTCAGATCCCAGATCTCCCGGCCGTGACCAGTCGCGAGATCGACGCCTCTCTGTTCGACCTCTGTCATCATACGCGCGCCTTCGGCGTACACTGCCTCCTTCGGTCGCGTGTCGCCCTTGGCCAGCCGGTATTGATAGTAGACCCACACAGGATCGCCATAGTGGCTGGTGTAATTGTTGGTGTCGTCGACGATGCCGATCCGCTTGTAGAAATCCCACATCGCATCGTTGACTTTGAACCCAAATTTCTTCCGCAGCCTCACGTGGTCTTGGAACGACGTTGTGAGATAGCCCAACATCGGATCGTTCTTGGTAGGCAAGGCGATGAGGTAGACCGGGCAAGCCGGCATGACTTGATCCTGGCACCAGTCAAGGTCTTCCAAAGTCACCGCCATATGTAGCGTCGAGCAAACGTCGAGGCCGATGGTCAGACCGTGCAGCTTCGCCATGACGACGTCTTCGAGGCAACATCGGACCAGCTGCTCGCGGCTCCTGAATACCTCGGGCCCTATGAACCCGGCGACATCGTTGACGTGGAGCCAGGCGCCCCACGGCTGCACCTTTGCTAGTTCCTGCCCGACGGCTCGGCTGAAGCCATACTTCCGGGATTCGAGCACCATCATGTCGACGCCGTTCGCTGCGCCGTTGGTGAATTCGGATCCTTGCCCCGTCTCGAAATAAAGCCCATATCGCTCGCCGATTTTGGACTTCGCGTAGTTCAGGATCTTCTCGACGGTGATATCGAAGGTCTTGTTGCAGTCATCGGTGCCCGCGAGGCTCTGGAACATCGTGGCGACCGTGCCAGGGTGGCTCTGAGCGACCGCCGCCTGGACGTCGATATGGGCGAGCACGCACCACGGGACAGTGTCCTGGAGTCCGAAGGTATCGACGACGTCCTTGAGCGCCTGTTCTACGGCAGCGACGCTTTTCACCGTGCTATCGACCGGATTGGTTCCGATGACGATATCGCCCGTCGCATAAGAAAAGGCATCGAAGACTTGCCAGATAACGTCCTCTGGATGATCCGTCGGGGAGTTTGGTTGGATACGTGCGCCCATATACCCCTTGGCGCCCATCTGCGTGCCCGGGAGGACGTTGAAGATCTTCTGCCCGACGCTGACCAGCTCCTCGTTGTTCATCAGCTTCGGGACACAACCGATCACATCGCTATTGAGGCCGTTCATGACCTCCTTGATTTGGTCCTCCGGTGCGGTCAGCAGGAACTGCTTCAACCGGCCCATGGTCCAGTCCTGGACCTTTGCGTACTGGTTCTTGTCCGTGGTCTGCCAGATCAGCTTTTGCAGCTCGTCCACGTGAAGTGGGTGTTCGTGGAGATCGCGGATAGTGGTGTTCGCCAGCAGTGCGCGGGCATTCGTGCGAGAAGCCTCATCCTTGGCACCGACGCCGATGGCCTGATCGCCTTCCTTGAAGTCATTCGCGGCGCCGATGACCTGCTGGTAAAGGGACTGATCGAACTTGCCCATGACGCGGTTGACATGCGCGAAGACGTCGTCGTGTGGCTTGACCTCCGCGACCGCTATAGCGCTTCTGTCGGACGCAGCCTTGGCAACAGTGGTATAGCCTACCGCGATGGCACTGGAAGCAGCGCCCATCATCCCAATGACATCTCTTCGCGAGAGGCCCTGGAATTCTTCTGATCGTGTGCGCGCAAGCATGTTCATCTCATCCCGGCTGGAGAATTGACGTCCGGTTCGGCTGGCAGGAGCGTGATTCAGCCGCTGCCTGCCTCGCTACAGTTTCATGACGATGCGACCGTCAATCTTGTTCTCACGCATACGGTCGAAGATGCTGTTGATGTCTTCCAGCCGTTCGGTCGAGTAGTGGACCTTCACCTTGCCGCTGCCCGCGAACTGCAAGCACTCGGCGAGATCAAGGCGCGTTCCCACGATCGATCCTCGAATGGTCTTGCGCATCAGAACAGTGGCGAAGATGTCGAGCTCGAACGAACCCGGCGGCAGCCCAACGAGCGCCATGGTGCCGCCCTTGCCCAGCATTCCGAGAGCCTGGCTGAACGCTTTGGGTGAGACGGCGGTCACAAGCACGCCCCGCGCGCCGCCACAGAGCTTGTTCACTTCGGCCACCGCATCGGTCGTCATGGCATTGATCGCCGCCGCAGCGCCCATCTTGCGGGCCAGCGACAGCTTCTCATCCGAGATGTCGACCGCGATGACTTCGAGACCCATGGCCTTCGCGTATTGGACTGCGACATGGCCGAGTCCCCCGATGCCGGAAATAACAACCGTATCCCCCGGCTTCGCCTCGGTCTCCTTCAGCCCCTTGTAGACGGTCACGCCGGCGCAGAGGATCGGAGCGGCTGGTTCGAACTCCAGGCCATCAGGCAGATGGCCCACATAGTTCGGATCGGCGAGCACGTATTCTGCGAAGCCGCCATTGACGGAATAGCCCGTGTTCTGTTGCGAATCGCACAAGGTTTCCCAGGCCGACAGGCAGTGCCTGCAATGACCGCACGCCGTGTGCAGCCAGGGCACGCCGACGCGATCACCTTCCTTCACCGCTGTTACGCCCCCGCCGACAGCAGCCACAGTGCCAACGCCTTCATGACCGGGAATAAAGGGTGGGTTGGGCTTGACCGGCCAGTCGCCATTCGCGGCATGCAGGTCCGTGTGACAAACACCGCATGCTTCGATCTTCACGAGGATCTGGCCTTGCACTACATTCGGAACTGGCACTTCCTCGATAGACAGCGGCGCCTTGAATTTGCGCACTATCGCCGCCTTCATCGTTTTCGCCATAACGTCCTCCACTGATTGAGGCGGCGATTTCGAATTCCGATGGGACCATGATGTATTGGGTCCCGCCGCCTACCGCCATCTTGTTTGCTCGGTTTAGATACTGATCTCCGCGGAAGTTTCCGGTTCAGCAAATTGGAACTGCCAGTACGAACAACTTAATCGGACAGGCAAACAACGCCTAGCGCGCGCAAATCGTTCGTATTGTCATGCAATTTGTTTCATTATCCATTGATCAGACGCAATTAGTCAGCGCGGTTTACGTTTTTAAGCGCGTGGAATTCGCACCTCGCCTGCTTTTGTCTGCTCGCCCCCTGTGCGATACTTTGACCGCGACGCCTTCCGTGCTCGAAATGATGAGCAGCAAGCTCGGTTGGATGCAAAAACTCGGCGATTGCATCAATTTTCATCTTTCTTCAGCCATCGCATTGATCTGACGCAAGCAGCGCCGGCATCGTCGCGCCCGACAACAGCAGAACGTTGCCGTTCATCCGGGTTCCCGATCGCCACATAATTGCACCTTGGTACAATATCCGCGCCTCGTTCGAGAAGATTTCATTATCATTCGAGGCGCCCCCCTTTGCGGTGAATGGCTGTGCTATGGCGCCAAACGAAACTCTAGTCGGCACCGCAGTCACCGGCTCGCACGGCCGAGACTCGAATAGGTTCAGAGGAGAGACGCGATACATGCCTATGAGCATCGCCGCTTGAGATGCGTCAATTTGGGCCCAAGCAGATTTAGTATTGTTAGAAATTGACAGCAGTCGAGGCGTTCCTATGCCGCACAAGCAGGTACTGTTCCGCTCAACCGCGCGCGAAAAAATCCTACGCGGCGCGACGCAACTTGCCGACGCCATTCGCGTGACGCTCGGGCCGCGATCGAAATCGGTCCTTATCGAGAAAAAGTGGGGTGTGCCAATCGTATGCAACGACGGCGTCACGATCGCGAAGGAATTCGATTTGAAAGACGCCGAGGAAAACCTCGGCGCGCGCATGCTACGGCAGGCGGCCGAGAAAACGGGCGAAATGGTTGGTGACGGGACCAGTACGGCTACTCTTCTGGCCCATGCGATTTTTGCCGATGGCGTCCGCAACGTGGTGGCAGGGGCAAGCGCGATCGATATCAAGCGCGGGCTTGACCGCGCATCGAAACGCGCAATCGAAGCGCTGCGCGCACTCTCCCGGCCGGTCAAGACGCGCAAAGAGAAAGCGCAGGTCGCGGCGATTTCGGCACACAACGACGAGGCGATTGGCGCACTCGTCGCCGATGCCATGGACAAGGTCGGCAGCGATGGCGTGATCACGGTGGAGGAGTCGAAGACCACAGAGACCACTCTCGACGTCGTTGAAGGCATGCAGTTCGACCGCGGCTTCATCTCCCCCTACTTCATCGGCAATGCCGAAAAGATGGAGGCGGTGCTCGAAGACGCGGTGATCCTGATCTGCGATCACAAGATCGCCGTGCTCAAGGACATGCTGCCGGTTCTGGAGCAGGTCGTCAAAGCGGCGCGTCCGCTGCTGGTCGTCGCGGAAGACGTCGAAGGTGAGGCGCTCGCAACGCTGATCGTCAATCATCTGCGCGGTGCTTTAAAGTGCTGCGCGGTCAAGGCGCCGGGTTTTGGCGATCGGCGCAAGGCGATGCTGGAGGATGTTGCCGTGCTGACCGGTGGGGAGGTCGTGTCCGAAGACCTCGGTCTGAAGCTGGAACACGTTGGCCTGGTCCAGCTTGGTAAGGCTAAGCGCATCGTCGCCGACAAGGACAAGACGACCATTATCGGTGGCGGTGGCAGCCGCGAAGCGATCAACGGGCGCATCGACCAGATCAAGCGCGAGATCGATAAAACGACGAGCGATTACGATCGCGAAAAGCTGCAGGAACGGCTTGCGAAGCTGTCGGGCGGCGTGGCCGTGATCCGGGTCGGCGCCCCTTCGGAATCGGAAATGAAATCGAAGAAGGAAGCGCTCGATGATGCGATTAGTGCGACGAAGGCGGCAGTCGCGGAAGGCATCGTGCCTGGCGGCGGACTTGCGCTGCTCCGCTGCCTCGCTGCGGTGCGTGACGAGGAGAACAAGTGCGACGGTGACGAGCGCACCGGCGTGCAGATTCTGAAGCGCGCGCTGGAAGTTCCCGCCCGGCAGATTGCCGAGAATTCGGCCGTCGACGGCGGCGTGGTGGTCGCACGGATGGCGGAGGGCGCCGGGAATGAAGGCTTCGATGCCGGCCGCAAACAGTATGTGGATCTTATCGAAGCCGGCATCATTGATCCGACGAAAGTTGTCCGGATCGCACTGGAGAATGCGGTTTCGGTTGCGAGCGTGCTGCTGCTGACCGAAGCAACGATGACGGAAATCCCCGACGAGAAAAAGGAACTGGCAGCGGAACCGCAAATGGCACTGTAGACTGAATGCCGCTGCTCCGGCGTACAAGCCAGTTGTGCTGTCATGTATGATCCCACTGCAGCATTCGTTTCGAGGCTCGCCTTCGTCTGGCCGGCCTTAATTGCCCAGTCCGCGAGTGAGTTCTCCGCCGCTTACTCGAAGCAGTTTGCAGACTTTGTGATCGGCCCCGATGCCGATCTAGCTGCGTGCCAGCCCAACTGGGCTACACCCAACACTGTCGCGCTTGAACTTACGACGGTGCGGTTACGCGACTTCTCGCTCGACCGGCGACTGGCCCCGACTCTAGTCTGCACCCCATACGCCCTGCATGCATCCAATACAGTGGATTTTGCGGCAGGACACAGTCTGATCCAAACGCTGCGCGGTGCGGGCCTTCGGCATCTGTTCGCCACCGATTGGCGCTCGGCTGATCCGACGATGCGCTACCTTGGCATCGATGCCTATTTTGCCGACTTGAATGTGCTCGTCGACGAATTGGGCGGACGCACCGATTTGATCGGCGTATGCCAGGGCGGCTGGATGGCTTTGGCTTATGCGGTCCGGTTTCCAACGAAGGTGCGCAAGCTTGTGATTGCAGGCGCACCGGTGGACATCTCTGCGGGTCAATCGGGATTGTCGACTTTGGCTGATATGGCTCCTATGGCGCTCTTTCAGCAGCTCGTCGGCGCCGGCGAAGGCCGCGTATTGGGACGTCAGGCACGTAAATTCTGGTGCCCGATGACCATCCAGCCACAGGAAATTCACCAGATTCTCGAAACGACGGAAGAAATAGGTTCGCCTGGCTTTGATCGCCTGGAGGGACAATTCCGAAACTGGGAAGACTGCATTCTGGATATACCCGGCACTTATTATCTGGAAATTGTAGAAAGACTGTTCAAAAACAACGATTTGGCGGCGGGACGATTCATTGCCCTAGGTCGCAAGATCGATCTTACCCGATTCAATGCTCCAATTTTCCTGTTGGCTGCACGAGATGACGAAATCGTCGCGCCTGCGCAGCTTTTTGCTACGGCCACTCTCGTCAGCACGCCGGCGCATCTCATCTTGAGAGACACGGCTCCATGCGGACACCTCGGCCTGTTCATCGGCAAGAATGTACTGCGCCAAAACTGGCCCGCGATCGCTCGCTGGATTATTAGCGGTGAGATTATAAAAAACCCAGGCTTCAGGCCGCAGGCAGCTTAGGAAAACGTACAAGCGTTCGAGTTGGTCTGCTGCCCGCATCCTGGGAGCTTCTCCCATGCGAAAATAGATCAGTCCGTGCAAGGGCCAAAATCCATGCCCATTGCGCGGCGGCCCTGAGTTCAACTCGTCGGCCGACTTCGTCTCAACCATGACATGAATCACGAACACCATCTTGGTTCTTCTCAAGGAGATGCTTGCCTATTGGTAAGCATTCTTGATCAACCTCAAGGCGCTCAATTACGCAGTGAGTATAAAGATTGATATGGACCATCGCTTTTCAGAATCTGCAATTTCCGACGCGGACAGACTTACGCTCTGGACAGTCGCCGCAATCGTTATCCTTTGATTGGCGTTGGCCGCGCTTTTGTATTTGTTGTGACCTATAGGCTCCTAAACGGGCACGCTTTCTGCATCTGCGGTGTGCAGAAATGGCGGCACAAGAACGTTAGGCTTCGGCCGTTAGATTTAAATCCGCGGCCCAGTCCCGCCATTGTCAATCTTTCAAGCTCAATATGTACTGGACGATGCTGTTAGCTTCCTCTTCCCTGACAATGAGAGCTGGCATGTGCCGATGCGGTGTTACGAGAATTACTCTGAGCGCCGCGCTCGTCATTCCCGGAGTGTTGGCAACTACCCTAAACGGCGGAGCTTTTTCGTTGCTCGAGCGCCCCGTTTCTTCTCCCAGCAGATGGCATTGTGAACATGACTCGCGAGCCAATCTGCGGCCTTCTTCAACGCTCCCTATGTCTGCCCCCAGTACGGGAAGCGTGCTCGCGATGAACACGTAGCTTACCCGCCCGAATACACCGACAATTTGCCATCGATTTCGCATGTGTCGCGCTCCTCAGATCCAGTTCGGATGGGAACCCTTGAGGCCTAGATCTCGGTTCCACGATAGTAGCCGAGTTGGTACTCCACTTGTATCAGCCGGGATCGCCTCCGCCGCACTCTAATGATTTCAAAGCGATAGTGCCCGCCCCGACTAACGATGCCTCGCCAGACCAACGGGAATTGCCATAAATTTGATACTGATCAAGATGGGCCGTGATGGCTGGCCGCAGTATCTATTCAAAACGAAGAGTTGCGCCATGATCTCATTGGAAGATTGCATCGGGCTTTGCGGCCTCAGCGAGGACGAGGTCGAAGCTATCAGCGAGCACGAGCACATCCCCGAAATCGCGGCTGCGGCATTAGCTCAATATCTGTTGAACCAGCCCCACGGCGGCGAGCAGATCCGCACCATGATCATTGATGATATTCACAAGGCGCTCGATGCTGGGCAGGTGAAACACGCGGCGGCGCTGTTCACGGCTTTGCGCCATTTTCTAGACGAGCATCCTGAAGCACGCGCCGGCATAGACACCTGACGGACAGGATCAGGACCGCTTCACCCGTTAAGCCGCGCGACCTAGTTGCTCAAAACTGCCCGAAGAGACAATAGTGTTTCGGCAATGCTTGTCTTAAATGGTCTGTCTTCTCTCCGGAAGAGGAGGCTAACATGGCTGAAATCGTGACCAAGCTACCGATCAAGCAGGAAAAGTCTGGGGCCCCTAGCTCGGGCGAGTTGTGGCGGCCATTTGAAACCCTACGTGGCGAAATTGACCGCATGTTCGATGACGTCGGACGTAGCTTCTGGCCTTCATGGGGACGCCCGTTGCGTGGGGCTGCCTTTGAAATGCCGTCGCTACTCACGCCCGCCGTCGACGTAGTTGAGAGTGATAAGTCGTATGAGATCACTACTGAACTGCCGGGTATGAATGAGAAAAACATTGAGGTGAAACTCGCTGATGGCGTGCTAACGATCAAAGGCGAGAAGCAACAGGACAAAGAAGAGAAGCAGAGAAACTACTATCGCCGTGAGCGGAGCTATGGAGCTTTTGAGCGAAGCTTCGAAGTGCCGGAAACGGTCGAGGTGGACAAGATCGAAGCCAGCTTCTCAAAGGGAGTCCTCAAGTTGATGCTGCCGAAAAAGGTGGAAGCGCAAAAGCCCGCCAAGAAGATCGAGGTGAAGGCTGCATAACGTTCAGATAGCCCTGCCGGGAGACAAGAGGCCGCTTAGTTGGCGGCCTCTTTATTAATTGTTGGATTTGTTCGGCTCAGGCCGAGATGGGCCAAACTCGGACATTGGGATGTCGATGCAAGTTTCCGTCAGAGCCACAACACGCCAAGCGCCAGGGTCACTAAGGTCAGCGGCGCACCCACTTTAAAATAGGTCCAGAAGCTAAGGGCGATTCCGCGATTAGCGGCCCGAGAAGCGACAATCAAATTGGCCACTGATCCAACCACGGTGAAATTGCCCGCCAACGTCGACGCCATCGCGATGACGAACCAAGCGCGCTGGGGATCGGCTAGATTGGGCACAAACGGTTTGAGCACGAGCACCGCCGGCACGTTACTGACCAAGTTTGACAGAATGGCCGTAACCCCAGTGAGCGCCAGTGTGCTGTCAAGATGCAGGCGGCCAATGCTCGCGGCTGTTTGCGGCGTAAACACGGCCTTCTCGAAGCCGGCAATGACAACAAACAGACTGGCAAACATCACCAGCAGCGGCCAGTCGACCTCGCGATAAATTTTGCCAGGATTGACGCGTCGGGTGAACAAAAGGAATGCTCCACCAATGATCGCCACCTTCGCCACGGGCTGGCCGAGGAAGAACAGCGCGATCATTGCCGCAACGACTAGGACGGTCTTTACGACCAGCGGTCCATGGTAACGCGGCAGCTTTGTCTCGCCATTGAATTGTTCGGCGGTGAAGAATTCGCCGCGGTAGACCAGGGCGAGGAATCCTAGTGCGAGAACTAGCCCTATGGCGGCAATCGGAGAGAGTGTCGCCGCAAATGATCCGAAAGGTATGTGAGAGAGCGTCCCCACGATCATGTTCTGCGGGTTTCCAGTGATCGTGGCCATGCTGCCTATGTTCGATGCCATGGCGATCGCGAGGAGATACGGAATCGGATCGCGCTTGAGGCGCAATACAACTTCGAGCACAAGGGGCGCCATCACAAGGCACACCGTGTCATTGACCAGCACCGCAGAGAGCCCACCGCACACGAAGACGATCGCGGCCAAGAGACCGAGTGGACGTCGTACATGCCCGACCACCCAATAGTTCACTAGCCGAAAGAAGCCCGACACGCGCAGGTTGGCGACCACGATCATCATTCCGAGCAGGAGAATGATGGTATCGAAGTTGAACGCAGCGTAAGCCTCTTCGGGGGTCAGGACGCCGGCCGCCACCATCAGGCTGGCCCCGAGCAGCGCAGCGCCGGCCCGGTCCATGCGGTAGATCGGAACCTTGCCGATGGCGAGAACCGCATATGTAGCAACGAAAATTGCTACGGCGGCAGTGGTGGTAGCGTTGTTCACCAAACCCTTTCAAAAGTGCGGCCCACGTCAACTGCGACCAGCACCGGCGCCCCTCCCGTCTCAGCGTGGGCCGCCAGCTACTAGCACCTGTCACCTATCATCGTGTCGTGCGCTCCGGGCAGCAAAGTGGCCGGGCGTGACGACGGCTTGTATTAGGTGGTTGCATAACCCGCATATCTCGTCGGGATGGCACTAGCACCCTTCTTCATGAGACAACAAGAACTTCAACGCCGGATGCGCGCCATCTGCTTTGCCTTTTTAACTCCGTTCTACTTCCTTAAAGCCGGCTCGCTGATCGAAGTGCGTGCACTGATTGCGGGCGCAACCCTGATCGCTCTGTTCCTTAATGTTAAGCCAAGAGAGGGAATGTACGCCACCTTGATGATGTCAACGGGTCTGACTTTCGGCTCACTCTCCGCCTTATTTGGCCTGACCAATCACATCATCGATCAAACTCAATACACCGTTTTGCTGACGGCGGTCATAGGCAGCGCCGTGGTGCCCACGCTAATTGCGCAGGTGTGGTTTCAGCCACATTTCGAGCCGCTGGAGGAAGACGCCTAGCGAATGTTGGATGGTCGAGGTCCAATAGGGGGCGCCATGCAGGCTCCGAAAGACGCCGTCACGCGAAACAGGGACGGGGTCCTACGGTCGGCTCGTCCAGAATCAAAACCTGTGGCCTCGACTATCGATATCCAAATTTGATACAGAAACTTCGGGCTGGGGCGCTGTCTATTGAGAAGGAAGTCGTGAGGTGCCCATTGACCGCCGTTCTCTACTTGCCTGCGGCTCTCTGCTGCCCTTGGTCGGCCTGAATAGCCACCTCGCGCGAGCGACTGAGCAAGTCGCTACGGAACAATCGGCCTACACCTTGCGAATCGCGACCGGCTTGGCCGAACTTGCTCCGGGCCACATCGTCTCGACGACACTCTACAACAGACAGTTTCCAGGCCCGCTGCTGCGTTTCAAGGAAGGGCAGCGCACCGTGGTCGATGTGTACAACGACACAGACACGCCGGAGCTGGTGCACTGGCACGGCCAGATGATCCCGAGCGACGTTGACGGAGCGGCAGAGGAAGGATCGCCTTACATCGCGCCGCACGGCATGCGCCGCATCGCGTTCGTACCGAAGCCGGCCGGTTTCCGCTTCTATCACACGCATGTCGTGGCAGGCAGCGACCTGAACCGTGGCACCTACACTGCCCAAGTCGGCCCAGTCTATATCGAACCGAAGAACGAGCCCGGAGCCTACGACCGCGAGGTGTTCCTCGTGCTTAAGGAATGCGAGCCATCTTTCAGCCGCGGCGGTGACATGGCAATGGACTTCCTGGTCGGCGAGCCGATTAAAGAATTGCAAGAGATCGGCAAGAAGGCGGATGAAGAAGCCAAGGAAAAGGCCAAGGGTTACGAAGTCGGCTACGACCTGTTCTCGATCAATGGCAAGATGCTCGGCCACGGTGAGCCCATTCGGGTCAAGCAGGGCGAGCGCGTGCTGTTTCACGTCTTGAATGGAAGCGCTGGCGAGATTCGAAGTCTCGCTCTACCCGGTCATACTTTCAGGGTGGTCGCTCTCGACGGGAATCCCATCCCGACGCCCAAAGACGTGCCGTTGCTCTGGCTTGGAACGGCCGAGCGCATTACGGCCATCGTCGAAATGAACCATCCCGGCCTTTGGATCATGGGCGATGTTGCCGACGACGACCGCAATCGCGGCATGGGAATCGTCGTCGAATATGCCGGCGCCACGGGCAAGCCGCGATGGGTGAAGCCGAAATCGTTCCGCTGGGACTACGTTCAGTTCGGCAAGACGAACGCGACCCCCGCCAAGC
>Ga0207783_1000149_pt1 | contig 12990 bp, 10 predicted proteins | sample LuqExpMetageno63_FD_187820 | JGI IMG/M metagenome (GOLD analysis project Ga0207783, IMG submission 187820) | Tropical forest soil microbial communities from Luquillo Experimental Forest, Puerto Rico - Sample 63 (SPAdes) | ecosystem: Environmental > Terrestrial > Soil > Tropical forest ... | reverse complement strand
CCGGTCGACGGCTTATAGGCAACTTGCAAAGCACCGCACGCCACTGATCGATGGCGAGGCATCTTGGCGGCGTCGAAGAACCAGATCTGATCGTCGGAATACCCGGTCAACGAGAACACGAAGACCTAATGCAGTGCAAAATGTCGGCGAAGTTGGCCGCATTTGCGGAATCATTCAACTCTTCGCGATGATTATTTCCACTCGATCTTTTTCACCTCATAGGCCTTGGCACCGCCTGGGGTGTTAACCTCCACCACTGCACCCTTCGTCTTCCCGATCAGCGCGCGCGCGAGCGGCGAAGTGATTGAGATTTTGCCAGACTTGGCATTCGCCTCCGGCTCGCCGACGATCTGCCACGCCTTCTTTTCGTCGGTGTCCTCGTCAATCAGCGTCACGGTCGCGCCAAAGGTAATGGTATCGCCCGATAGCTTCGACACGTCGATCACGTCGGCGCGCGCGAGTTTGTCCTCCAACTCGGCGATGCGCCCTTCATTGAGCGACTGTGCCTCTTTGGCGGCATGATATTCCGCATTCTCTGAGAGGTCTCCGTGGGTGCGCGCGTCGGTAATCTGCTGGATGATGCGCGGCCGCTCGACCTGCTGGCAATGCTTGAGCTCGGCTTCGAGTGTCGAATAGCCGGCTGCCGTCATCGGAATCTTGTCCATCTCTCATCTCCTCCTGGCGGGCCCGTTTGAATGGCTCCTCCCGCCAAGCCTTCCATCGTCAAAAGACGGTTAAATCGACTCGTAATACGACTCCGGCCACGGGAATTCCGTGCACCGGAGTCCAGTGAACAAGGCCCAGTCAAAAAAATCCTGATCGCGGCCAGCTTCACCTGCGCCGCGACCGTGGACTTCCCGGTGCCTAACTCGCACCGCCGCCTGTGAACGGGACCCGAAGAAAACGCGCTTCAGGCCCGGTCGCTGAAGTAGCTCTGCAGCGCACGCACCTCGAGGTCCCCCCCGAGATAGGCTTTTATGCCCTGCGCTGCGGCAACGGCACCTGAAAGTGTGGTGTAGTATGGCACTTTATGCAAGAGGGCCGCATTGCGCATGGAGCGGCTGTCGGCTAGGGCGGCCGCCCCCTCGGTGGTGTTGAAAACCAGCTGAACACCCCCGTTTTTAATGGCATCTACGATATGCGGTCGGCCTTCCAGAACTTTAAAGATCTTAGCCGCCTGGACCCCATGTGCCACCAGGTAACGTTGGGTTCCCGACGTTGCGATGCATTTGAACCCGAGAGAAGCTAGGACGCGCACCGCGTCCAGGATGCGCGGCTTGTCGGTATCCTTGACAGACACGAAGACGGTGCCCGAGCGTGGCAGGTTGGCGCCGCCGCCGATCTGGCTCTTGGCGAAAGCGATTTCGAAAGAGCCGTCGATGCCCATCACCTCGCCGGTCGACTTCATCTCCGGCCCCAGCACGGTATCGACGCCGGGGAAGCGTGCGAACGGGAACACCGATTCCTTCACCGCGCGGTGCCTCACCTGCGCTGACTTGAGCTTGAAGCTCGCCAGGCTCTCGCCCGCCATGATACGGGCGGCGATCTTGGCGACCGGCAGGCCGACCACCTTGGATACGAACGGCACCGTGCGCGAGGCGCGCGGATTGACCTCCAGCACGTAGATGTCGCCATTCTTGATGGCGTATTGCACGTTCATCAGCCCGCCGACCTTCAGCGCGAGTGCGAGGGCCCGCGTCTGTCTTTCGAGCTCGGCGATGGTTGCCTCACTCAGAGAGTGCGGCGGCAGCGCGCATGCCGAATCGCCGGAGTGAATGCCGGCTTCCTCAATGTGTTCCATTATGCCGGCAATGAAGGTGTCCTTACCGTCGGCGAGGCAATCGACGTCCACTTCGGTCGCGTCCGACAGGTAGCGGTCGATCAGCAGAGGGCTCTTCTTTGACACCACCAGTTCAGTTGGGCGGTCGAGCAGGCTGGCGAGCTTGGCGACATAGCGGTCGAGCTGCGTGCCGTCGCGTACTATCTCCATAGCGCGGCCGCCCAGCACGTAGGAGGGCCGGATCAGCACGGGGTAACCGATCTCGTCCGCGATTGCGCGCGCGGCGTCGGGAGAGGTGGCGATGCCGCTCTGCGGCTGGCGCAGTTTGAGCTGCTTGATTAGCTTGTTGAAGCGGTCGCGGTCTTCGGCGAGATCGATCGCGTCGGGCGACGTGCCGAGGATCGGCACCTTCGCCTTCTCCAGCGGCTCCGCGAGCTTCAGCGGGGTCTGGCCGCCGAACTGCACGATCACGCCATGCAGCGTGCCTCTGGAGCGCTCGGTGTCGACGATCTCCAGCACGTCTTCCGGCGTGAGCGGCTCGAAATAAAGCCGGTCGGAGGTGTCGTAGTCGGTCGACACCGTTTCCGGATTGCAGTTGACCATGATGGATTCGTAACCGGCTTCCTTCAGCGCGAAGGCGGCGTGGCAACAGCAGTAGTCGAACTCGATGCCCTGGCCGATGCGGTTCGGGCCGCCTCCGAGGATGATGACCTTCTTCTCTGGCGTCGGCGCGGCTTCGTCGGCGGCCGTGCCGACAAATGGCGTCTCATAGGTCGAATACATATAGGCGGTGGGCGATGCGAATTCGGCGGCGCAAGTGTCGATGCGCTTGAACACCGGCCGCACGCCGAGCGCGCGGCGTTTTTGCATAACTTCGTTGGCCTTGTTGCCGGTCAGCCTGGCGAGCCGCTGATCGGAAAAACCTTTTGCCTTCAACCGGCGGAACGCGCCGGCGGTCGCGGGCAGGCCCTTCGCCTTGATTTCGGCCTCGGTTTTGACCAGCGCGCGGATTTGCGCGAGGAACCAGCGATCGATTCGGCAGGCGTTGTGGATCAATTCGTCGCTGGCGCCGTATCGCATCGCCTGAGCGATCTTCAAAAGCCGATCGGGCGTCGGCGTTCCGAGGGCGGCGCGGATCGCAGCTTTGTTGTCAGCGTCGTCGATGCCCATGGCTGGGTCGTAACCCTCGATGGTGATCTCGTCGAGGCCGGTGAGGCCGGTCTCCAGCGAACGGAGTGCCTTCTGCAAAGATTCCTGGAAGGTACGACCGATCGCCATCGCCTCGCCGACCGATTTCATCGAGGTGGTGAGCACCGGCTCGGCGCCGGGGAATTTTTCGAAGGCGAAGCGCGGGATCTTGGTGACGACATAGTCGATGGTCGGCTCGAATGAGGCCGGCGTTGCGCCGCCGGTGATGTCGTTGGCGATTTCATCGAGCGTGTAACCGATCGCAAGCTTGGCCGCGACCTTGGCGATGGGAAAGCCAGTCGCCTTCGACGCCAACGCAGATGAACGTGACACCCGCGGATTCATCTCGATGATCACCAACCGCCCGTTGGCCGGGTTGACGGCGAACTGGACGTTGGAGCCGCCGGTCTCCACCCCGATCTCGCGCAGCACCGCGATCGAGGCGTCGCGCATGATCTGGTATTCCTTGTCCGTGAGCGTGAGCGCCGGCGCGATGGTGATCGAATCGCCGGTATGCACGCCCATCGGATCGACGTTCTCGATCGAGCAGATAATGATGCAATTGTCTTTTTTATCGCGCACCACCTCCATCTCGAATTCTTTCCAGCCCAGCACCGATTCCTCGATCAGCACTTCGCTGGTCGGGGAAGCATCGATGCCGCGCTCCACGATGTCGATGAATTCGGCCTTGTTGTAGGCGATGCCGCCGCCGGTGCCGCCGAGCGTAAAAGACGGGCGGATGACCGTCGGCAGGCCGATGTCCTCGAGTGCTTCCAGGGCCTGTGGCAGCGTCTTGATCTGGTGCGAGCGCGGCGTCTGCAGTCCGATCTTCTTCATCGCCTCGCGGAACAGCTCGCGGTCTTCAGCCTTGTCGATGGCGTCGGCAGTGGCGCCGATCATCTTGACGCCGAACCTGTCGAGCACGCCCATCTTGCGCAGCGACAGCGCACAGTTGAGCGCGGTCTGTCCGCCCATGGTCGGCAAGAGCGCGTCGGGTTGTTCCTTTTCGATGATCTTGGCGACGATCTCAGGCGTGATCGGCTCGAGGTAGGTGGCGTCGGCGAGATCCGGATCGGTCATAATCGTCGCCGGATTGGAATTGACCAAAATGACGCGATAGCCCTCGGCCTTCAGTGCCTTGCAGGCTTGGGTTCCGGAATAGTCAAACTCGCAGGCCTGGCCGATGACGATCGGCCCGGCGCCAATGATCAAGATCGATTCGATGTCGGTTCTTTTGGGCATAACCGATCAGAAACTAGGCACAAAAAAAGGGCGCGCCTTTCCGCGTCCTTTCGCCCCCCGCGGGAGAAACGCCCCGCGCGAGCGGTCTTTAGACCAGATTCGACGGGCAGGGAAGGGCGAGGGCGGTATTTGCGGTGGACGGAGAAGGCCGGCTATTAGTGCCGACTGACCCGCCATGAGCGTCCCCGCTACTTTTTCGTTCTCCGGCGAAACCGGGGAGATGCCTGCCCTCGGCTTCGGCACGTCGCCGATGACCGGCGGTATGTCAGCGGAGACAGTGCTCGCCGCACTCAAGGCCGGCTACCGCCATATTGACACCGCGCGCAAATACGGCACGGAAAGTGCGGTCGGTGAGGCGATGCGCGCCTCCGACCTGCCGCGCCAGGACATCTTCCTCACCACCAAGGTCAGCCACGAGAATCTTCGCCCGGCCGACTTTGCCAAATCGGTCGACGAAAGCCTCGCCGCGCTCGGGGTCGACTACCTCGACCTGCTGCTGGTGCACTGGCCCAATCCGGCGATAGCGCTAAGTGAGACCATGCCGGCGCTGGCCGACGCCAAGAGGCGCGGGCTCGCCCGCCACATCGGCGTCGCCAATTTCAACATCGCGTCGCTCGATGAAGCGGTCAGACTCTGCCCTGAGCCCCTCGTCGCCTTACAAGCGGAATATCATCCGTATCTCGATCAGTCGAAACTCTTGGCGGCAGTGCGCCGGCACAAGCTGGTCTTCATTGCCCACTGTCCACTTGGGCGTGGTCGCTTGTTCGGCGACCCCGTTCTCGCTCAGATCGCCGGCGAGCACGGACGCACCGTCGCGCAGGTCGCGCTACGCTGGTCGCTGCAGCAGAACGTCGCTCCTATCCCGTTTTCGTCGAAACCGCAGCGCATCGCCGAGAACTTCATGGTGTTCGACTTCGCGCTCAGTGCTGACGATATTGCACGCATCGCCGCGCTCAAGCGCGCCAATGGCCGCATCGCCAACCCGGTTGGTCGCGTGCCGAGCGGATGGGACTGATCGGTAGGTCAAAGAATTTTTAGAGGTCCCCGATTCGGGCACTAGCTTGCACGGTTATTCGCCCTTCGAACTTCGGAACTTGTAGGCGATACCGTGCTGTCACGGATGACCTTGGTCGAGAAGTTCACGGTTGTCGCGCTGGCATCTCCGGTCGTCGCGCGACCGCCCGCTGAGACCGGAACCCAGATCGACATGCAGGCTTTAGCCGCTCAAGATACCGTTGTTGGTGAGGGCCCAATCGAGGGCCGGCGCCCGGGTTCCAGCCGGTCTTAGTTCGAGCTTGAGTCGAACTCAAAGGCCACGTGGAGCGGCGAGGGATGCACAATTTTGTGTCGCTCAATCAAAGCAAACTCCCCACTGACCAGGTCTGGCTGTGCTGGCAGAAGCCAACAGAATCTTACGCCAGCTAAGAGATTTGAAAGAGCAGCGAATAAGAGAGCATGGGCATAATTCGTGAGCTGGCGTGCGATCGAACCACGTTTGTGATTGCGCTAACGCCGAGTTACTTGCCGCCGCGCTTTGTTATCGGCCGGGCTTTTGAGCGGCCGCGCCAAGAAGGTTGCGCGCCAGGGGTTGTGACCGATGTTGCGAGGCGCGCATTCGGCGGCGTAGCCGGCGCGCCGAAGCTTCTCAAGCATCGCGCCCGGTTCGTAGTGCGACAAGCCGACGGTCTTCTTCAACCGCAGATAATCCGACACAAAGATGCGGATCAGCCCGCCGACCGCCGACCAGAAGAAGCCGTTGGCGGCCGAAAAACGCAGCAGCGACAGGGCCGCAGCCGGCACGGCAAAGCGGGGCCGCACGATGTCGCCGAGGAGTAGCAGGCCGTCCGGTATGAGCAATCTACGGAAGGTTTCCAGCAGGCCGTTGAGTTGCTCGCCGGTCAAATACTGTGCCACCGAATGCAGCACGATCAGGTCGAACGAATGGTCCGGCAGCGCCGCCGCCTGCTCGGGCGTAAGAACGGTGATCTTGCTGTTGCCGGCGTAATGCGCGCTTAGCGCGGCGTACAGGTTGGGCGCGGCCTCGACTAGCGTCAGCGCGGCGCAGGCCGAGGCGACGAGGGCGGCCGAGGTCGCCTCGCCGCAGCCGTAGTCCATCACGCGCGCCGACAGCGAGGGGATGTAGCCGCGCAGTTCTTCGGCGATTTTGCGGTAGTGCACGTCGCGGTGGTGGGCATTCACGTAAATCAGCGAATGGCGCAGATCGTAGAAATTGATCCAGTCGGCCATCGCCTCACGCGGTTTTGCGCTTGGCGTGTCGCATCATTTCAACGAACCGCGTGAACAGATAATGGCTGTCGCGCGGGCCGGGCGAAGCTTCGGGGTGATACTGCACCGAAAACACCGGCTTGTCCTTGAGCGCGATGCCGCAGTTGGAGCCGTCGAACAGCGACACGTGCGTCTGCTCGACGTTCTTCGGCAGCGAATCCTTGTCCACCGCGAAGCCGTGGTTCATTGAGGTGATCTCGACCTTGCCGGTAGTCAGATCCTTGACCGGATGATTGGCGCCGTGATGGCCCTGGTGCATCTTTATCGTGCGGCCGCCGACCGCGATGCCGAGCATCTGGTGGCCGAGGCAGATGCCGAAGATCGGCGTACCTGAATCGATCAACTTCTTGATCACCGGCACTGCGTACACGCCGGTCGCGGCTGGGTCGCCAGGCCCATTCGATAGGAACACGCCGTCCGGCTTCAGTGCCATGATGTCCTCGGCCGAGGTCTTGGCCGGCACCACAGTCACCTTGCAGCCGACGCCGGCGAGCAGGCGGAGGATGTTACGCTTGATGCCATAGTCGACCGCAACCACGTGGAATTCCGGATTGGTCTGCCGCTCATATCCACGGTCCCGGTGCCACGGAGTTTCGTCCCAGATGAAGCGCTGACCGGAGGTCACCATCGGCACTAGGTCCATGCCGACAAGCCCGGGCCATTCGCGCGCCTCTTTCTTTAGCGTGCCGAGATCGAACTTTCCGTCGGGGGAATGCGCAATCACCGCGTTCGGCATGCCGTTGGCGCGGATCAGCGCGGTCAGCGCGCGGGTGTCGATGCCAGTAAGCCCGATGATGCCGCGTGCCTTCAGCCAGTCGTTGAGGTGGCGAGTGGCGCGGTAATTCGACGGCTCGGTTATGCCACTGTGCAAGATGACGCCGCGGGCGCCGGTTGCTGCCGCCATATTCACCGTTTCAAGATCTTCCTCGTTGGTGCCGACGTTGCCGATATGCGGGAAGGTGAATGTGATGATCTGCCCGGCGTAAGAAGGATCGGTGAGTATTTCCTCGTAGCCTGTCATGGCAGTATTGAAGCAGACCTCGCCGACCGCATGGTCGGTGGCGCCGAAGCCGAATCCCTCCAGCACGGTTCCGTCGGCCAGCACCAAGAGCGCCGTGGCTTTGGGCTCTATCCAAGTCCCGGCGGCGGGTCCGATTTTCGTCTGGGTCATGGCCTCTTAGTTGCGTATTATAGTGAGTGAAGCAAGGGGCCGCGGCGCCGCCCCCAGACAGCATTACGAAAGCGGAAAGGGGCTCCCCGTGCTGCGCGATGACATCAACAACGCTTTGAAAGAGGCGATGAAAGCCAAGAACGAGCGGGCGGTCTCCACATTGCGCTTGGTCAATTCCGCCCTCAAGAACGCCGATATCGAGGCGCGCGGCGCCGGCAAGCCGCCGCTCGGCGATGCCGAGGTGCTCGGCCTCCTGCAGAAGATGATCAAGCAGCGCCAAGAATCGGTCGAGCTCTACCAGAAAGGCCGGCGCGAAGACCTGGTGAAGCAGGAGCAGGAGGAGATCGGCATCATCTCCGCCTACCTGCCCAAGCCGATGTCGGAGGCCGAGATGACCGTGGCGATTGACGCCACAATCAAGGAAACCGGCGCCGCCAGCATGAAGGACATGGGTAAGGTGATCGGGGTTCTGCGCGGCAGGTACGCGGCGCAAATGGATCTCGGTAAAGCCAGCGCGCTGGTGAAAAGCAAATTGCAATCATAGATTTGCCCAACGTCACGGAGAACTCATGAAATGGCTTCTGGCCGCCGTCGCGCTCGGCGCGGCGCTCATCACGACGCAAGCTCTCGCCGACAATTATCCTATTCGCCCGGTCCGCGTGTTCACGACCTCGAGCGCCGGCGGCATCAGCGACATCTTTATGCGCGCGCTCAACGAGAAGATGCAGCCTTATCTTGGCCAGCCGCTGATCATCGAGAACAAGCCGGGCGGTGCCGGCAACATCGCTGCGCGTTTCTGCCAGGAAGCGCCGCCGGATGGCTACACCATCTGCATCATTAATGCCGACACGATGATCTACAATCAGTTCCTCTACAAACAGGTGCCGTTTGATCCAGAAAAGGGGCTCATCCCGATCGTCAACCTATTCCATCTGATCCAGGTGCTAGTGGTGAATTCCTCGCTTAACGTGAAGACGGTGGACGAGCTTGTCGCGGCATCGAAATCGAAGCCGGGTACGTTGAACTACCTCACCGCCTCGATCCCCTGCGTCGTTTATATGGATACGCTGAAGAAAGAAAGGGGCGCCGACTGGATCCGCGTGCCATTCAAGGGCGGCGGCGAGGCGGTCACCGCCATTCTCTCCGGCACCACGCCAATCGGCCTGTTTGGTCTCGGCAACGTGCAAGCGCACCTCAAGGCGGGCAAGATGACAGCGCTCGCTCTGGTCAACAACATCCGTACGCCGCAGTTACCGGACGTGCCGACGCTCGCCGATCTTGGCTACAGGGGCGCGCCGTCGCAGACCTGGTATGGGCTGTTTGCCCCCTCCGGCACGCCGAAGCCGATCATCGACCGGCTCAACGCTGAGGTGAGGCGCGCCTTCGAGGACAAAGAATTCGTCGACAAGTTCGTGATCACGCGCGGCCAGGTGCCGGCGATCAACTCGCCGGAGGAATTCGCCAAGGAGATCGTCACCGATCGCGTCGATGCCAACGAAGTGGTGAAGCTTTCCGGTATGGAGCCGCAGTAAGGCGCATGGCCAAGCTGCAGCCTGTCGATAAAGTCGAGATTCAGGTCCTCGTCGACAACGCGACCGACGGATTGTCGACGACGCCATCCAATGTCGAGAACGAATTTGCCTTCGCGACGCGCCGGGGCTTGCGTGCCTCGTCCGGCCGCTGCCTTTGCTGTGCAGTTCACGGCTTCTCCGTGTTGCTCACTGCCACGCGCGGCGACAAGCGGCACAGCGTGCTGTTTGACAGCGGCCCGGAAGATTTCGCCTTCGAGCGCAACACGGCGAGGCTCGGCGCCGATCTTGGCCAGGTCGAGAGCATCGTCCTCTCGCACGGGCATTGGGACCATTCGGGCGCGATGTTCTTAGCGCTCAACGCGATTCGCTCGCGCAACGGCCAACGTGTCGTGCCCTATTACGCGCATCCCGGCATGTTCCGCTCGCGCGCGATGCGCTTGCCGAACGGCAGCCTGCGCTACCTCGACGACGTACCGTCGAGTGCCGATCTCACTGCCCAAGGCGCCGACGTGATCTGCATCACTGAACCGCGCGCCTTCCTCGACGACATGTTCTACGTCAGCGGCGAGATCCCGCGTGTCACGCCCTTCGAGCGCGGCCTGCTCGGGCAGGTGCGCAAGACCGAGGATGGCAGCAGCTGGGAGCCGGACGAGCTCCTGATGGACGAGCGGTGGCTTGCGGTAAACGTGAAGGGCAAGGGCCTCGTGGTGTTGAGCGCCTGCTCGCATGCCGGCATCGTCAACGTTCTCAAGCATGCCGGCGCGAACTTCGCCGACGTGCCGCTTTACGCGGTGGTGGGCGGGCTGCATCTCTCCGGGGTCAATGAGGAGATCATACCGCAGACGGTCAAAGCGATGCGCGAGTTCGGCCTCACGCAGATTGCCGCCGGCCATTGCACTGGCTGGCGTGCCATCGCGGCGCTCTCCGCGGCCTTCGGCGACAAGGTGCTGGCGCCAACGGCGGTCGGGAAGCGGTACACGTTCTAAGGGCCTGTGGATAACTAGGAAAGGGCGCGAAACCTGCTGTTAACCGCGCCTTTCCGGTGCCGTCCCGGAAAGTCTCGATTCGTCGCCTTAAGATAGGCAAACCGATTCGGCATAGACCGCCCGACGAGCGCCGCGATACGCGCCTTGAAACTATGCGCTTTAAACTATGCGCTTTACGCCGCAGTTCCTCGATGAGCTGAAAGCCCGGCTGCCGGTCTCGGAAGTCGTCGGCAAGCGCGTTAAGCTTGTGCGCTCGGGACGCGAGTGGAAGGGCCTGTCGCCGTTCAACAAGGAGAAAACGCCGTCCTTCTTCGTGAACGACCAGAAGCAGGCCTGGTTCGATTTCTCCTCCGGCAAGAACGGCAGCATCTTCGATTTCGTCATGGAGTCGGAAGGTGTTAGCTTCCCGGAAGCAGTCGAGCGGCTGGCACAAATGGCCGGCGTGCCGCTGCCCAAGGCCTCGCGCGAAGACGAGGTGCGCGATGCGCGGCGTAAGACGCTTCACGACGTGATGGAGCTCGCTGCGAAATTCTTCCAGTACGCACTTGCGACGCGCGCTGGCGCCAAGGCGCGCGGCTATCTCGCCGACCGCGGCCTCGATGCCGCGACGCAACTGAAATTCCGCCTCGGTTATGCGCCGCCTGACCGCTTCGCGCTGAAGGAACACCTCGGCTCACTCGGCGTTCTGGTCGAAGACATGGTGGAAGCCGGTCTATTGATTTCCGGCGACGATATCGAGTTGCCCTATGACCGCTTCCGCGATCGCGTGATGTTTCCCATCAGTGATCTACGCGGCCGCGTCATCGCTTTTGGCGGTCGGGCGCTCGAGAAGGATGCACAGGCGAAATACTTGAACTCGCCGGAGACGCCGCTCTTCCACAAAGGCGCAACGCTCTACAACATTGCCACCGCGCGCCAAGCAGCGCATCACGGCGCACAGGTAATTGCGGTCGAAGGCTATATCGACGTGATCGCCATGGCGACGGCGGACTTCCCGGCAACAGTCGCGCCGCTCGGCACCGCGCTCACCGGCGACCAACTCGGTCTGCTGTGGAACATGGCAGAGGAGCCGGTGCTCTGCTTTGACGGCGACGATGCCGGCGTGCGTGCCGCCTACCGCGCGGTGGATCTGGCCATGCCGCGGCTTAGGCCGGGCAAGAGCCTGAAGTTCGCGATGCTGCCGCAGGGCCAGGATCCCGACGATCTGTTGCGCTCGGCCGGCCGCGAGGCCGTAGCCGAAGTGATCGCCGGCGCGCGCCCGCTCGCCTCGATGCTGTGGGCGCGCGAGACCGAGGGCCACCTGTTTGATACGCCGGAGCGGCGCGCAGCGCTAGAGGCGCGCATCAACGAGATGATGGCGGCGATCGCAGATGATTCCGTGCGCAAATATTACCGGCAGGATTTTGCCGAGCGGCTGGCGCAGTTCTTCGCTCCGGCGCGGCGCGAGCGCGACGCAAGCGGCGAGGGCTGGCGGCGCGACTTCCGACCGCGCCGCCAGCGTCTGGCGCCCGGCGACAAGCACACGCCCTATGTGGTGGTCAGCCAGCAGCTTGCTGCAAGCCCGCTGCATCGTGGCCACCGCACGGCGGTGCCGCGGCGCGAGGCGCTGATCCTGCAGGCCGCGCTCAATTATCCCTGGCTCCTACACGATCATCTGGAGGAATTCGCCTCGCTCGAATTCCGTCATGCCGACACCGAGAGGCTGAGAAGCGCGCTGGTCGACATTGCTGTGCATGCCGCGGCCGCAGACGCCGATGTAGTGCGAGCGGAGCTTTCGGCCCGCGGGCTTACTGACATCATGAACCGCGTCGCTACCGCCATCACCACCCCCTCGGTCTGGGGCACCCGGCCGGAGGCCGCCCCGGATGATGTTTTGGTGACTTGGCAACAGCTTGTCGCCTTGCATCGGCAGTGGCATTCACTAATTAAGGAGCTCAGGGACGCCGAACAGGCGCTGGGTCAGGACGCCAGCGAGGCCAACTTTTTGCGGTTGCGCGACGTCAAGGCCCGCCTGTCGCGGGTGGAGGGAACCGAGGCCCTGATTGAGGGCTTTGGAGCCTCTTCCGGTAGAGGCGTTCGTAGCTTATGAGCAGTGCCTGCGCGGGGACCAACCAGCGGGGGATCGCCGGGCCGGCAGGGAATAAGGGTCGATTCCTGCGGTATTTCACGGTTAATCGGAGCTTAAGCGGGTTCCGACCAAACTAGCGACCGATTCGGGGGCGGCGCCTTGTACGCGCGGCCCTTTTTGGCCTGCGCTTCTCTAGGGGTTGAGGAGCTGCGAAAGGCAGCAGGGCCAGGAAGGTCCAGGAGTTAAAGAGATGGCGAGCAAGGCGAAGGCAACTCAGGCGAAGGAAGAGGCCCCCGAGAAGGAAACAGAAGGCACGGCCGATTCCCCGCTGCCGTTGCTTGATCTCAACGACGCTGGCGTCAAGAAGATGATTAAGGCCGCCAAGAAGCGCGGCTTTGTGACCTTCGACGCGCTCAACGCCGTCCTACCCTCCGATTCGACGTCCCCTGAGCAGATCGAAGACATCATGGCGATGCTCAACGAGATGGGCATCAACGTGGTGGAGACCGAGGACACCGACAGCGAAGACAGCGAGGAGAAAGGCGCCGACGATCGCGACGACGATGAGGAGGACACGGGTTCTGAGCTCGTCGAGGCCAAGTCTAAGTCGCTCGCCACAACCGAGAAGAAAGAGCCGTCCGAGCGCACCGATGACCCCGTGCGGATGTACCTGCGCGAGATGGGCTCGGTCGAGTTGCTCTCGCGCGAGGGCGAAATCGCCATCGCCAAGCGTATCG
>Ga0207783_1000143_pt1 | contig 13131 bp, 10 predicted proteins | sample LuqExpMetageno63_FD_187820 | JGI IMG/M metagenome (GOLD analysis project Ga0207783, IMG submission 187820) | Tropical forest soil microbial communities from Luquillo Experimental Forest, Puerto Rico - Sample 63 (SPAdes) | ecosystem: Environmental > Terrestrial > Soil > Tropical forest ... | reverse complement strand
TGTCTGGGCGCTGCCTTTCTGTTGTTTGAAGACTCTCCCAGAAAACGTCATGATGTCGCCGACACCCGCCGAACGAGGGGGAGTTCGGGAATGCGTGTGGCACGTGCAGTCTTATTAGTTCTCGTCGGGTCGGCCGCCCCTAGCGCCGCTGAAGAGTGCGCGCTTGGCTGGTATTGGAATGGGGCTAAATGCCAACCGTTACAAGTCTACACGCCGAGAGATCGCGATTACTGGACGCGGTTTTTTCCTGAAAAAGGCTACCCGGATTGTACGGCCAATGGCTGCTGCCCGCCTGGATTTACAATTCAGGACAAGCTCTGCAAGCCTTATGTCGGACACTAAAAGTGTGCGAGAAAAAAGAACGATGCCGCGATAAACGCTGGAATTAGGCTTACCGTCAAAATGACCGAGATTGCTTCAGCGAGCCGACCCATGTTTTCACCAGCAGTTCGCCGGCCACCATAGAAGCCTCCTTGGTCGAATTAAGACCCGGCCGCGGCATTTTGCCGAGATATTTCGGGCAATGCTTCAGTTAGTGCAACAGCGTTGCGCCTCTGCAACTGCGCTGCAAACTATTCCGTTGACACAGATCACGGGCCATGCGGCGTATCCCGGTAAGTAGATGAGCGGAGAACTAGATGGGGCGCCTCATGTTGAATCCGCTCACCGTCAAGCTAGAGAGTCTAGCCGATCACATCGTGGCCGCCCTTATGTACCGGAGGTTGGCCTGCCTTTGGTGTCGGTTGCATGGCTGCCCGCCATCGCCACGCTGCGCCCAATACGGCGGTGATGGCGCCTAGTTGGCCGCCTCTTGAGATCGTACGCCGGGAGAGAGCATCGGAAGTCCGAGTGTGGGAGGCTGACGTCGAGCGATTTTTTGCGAGCTTTACGTCCGGCTATGGACAGCCACTGAATTCGCTCGAATGAGGGCGCGCTTCCGCGATGCTCGCTTCCGCGGCTACCCTCCGGGCAGCGTGTTCGATGTGCAATAGGCGACGTCTCAGCATCGGGAGTGGCTGTGCGTTGCTCAGTTCTACCCAACCGCGGCGGCGCAGCAATTCCGGCGGCGGTACGGATCCGCTGCTGCTCAGAATGTCCATCACCCGGCCCCGGACCTCGCCCAGCAAGCTGGACGCGAGCTTGGCATCAAGATCGCGGGGGTGCCGCTGCATGAGGGCTCGCTCGAAAGCCGCCGAGTGGTCGTCGCCAGCGTCGTAAAGCTGTCGAGCGCCCGCTTGCGGGCGAGCCGGTATGCCTGATCATCCGGTGTGATGGTGAGGGCCTCCGCCGCGAAAGTCCGGTCGGCCGCGAGGAGGGCGGAAGCGAGGCGTGGGATGTCGTTCCGCTCCCAGCTCGGCAGAACGCGTGCGAACGCGGCCGAGAGCGCTGCTCCAATCAGGGTATCCGCGATCCGATCCACGACATAGAAGGTCTGCGGCTCGAGGAAATGCAACAGCAGCAGCGCCATGAGTGAGCCTCCGAACGACGTGATCTTGTAGTTCACGCCGGCATAGGCATGCGCCACCCCGATGCTGATGATCACGATCGCAATCACGCCATAAGTTGGAAGCACCGGCATCACGGCTGCGGTGACTGCGCAGCCCGCGAGTGTGCCGACCAGGCGGTCGGTCCGGCGTTGACGGGTGACCGCGTAACTTGCGCGCATGATCAGGGCGACTGTGAGCAGGATCCAGCCGCCGTGGACGTAGGTCGGGAAGGCCAAGGTCGCCGCGTAGGCTGCGAGCATCGCAAGGGTGAGGCGTATCGTGTAACGCGTGACGGGCGAACTCAATGTCCAATGGGCGCGCAGGGTCGTGACGAGGGGCGACGGCGGCTGGACGAATTGCCGGAGGTCGATAGCCGGCAAAGTCGGTGTCTTGTTGTCGAGGGGCGATATCGTTTCGGCCAATCGCCGGGTTCGCTGCACGACCTGAACGATCTTGTTACGGGTGGGATGGAGTCCTGCTGTCGCGTCCGCGCGGCCCGCCTCGGTGAGCTTCGCAAGCGCCTCGTCAAGGGCGCCGAGCAATTCGGAATGCTGGCAGCCGGGTGCCGCGCCCGCGCCCGAACTCAGGATCAGCGCCAGCGCCTCGATATCGCTCGCCAAGGCGTTGCTCAGAAGCGTGACCGGACGCAGCGTCTCGGGATCGGCCACCTCGCGCAGCGCCTCCCAGTCAGCGTCGGTGGCGAGTACGGCCTCATACAGATCGAGCAGGCCCAACATGGCCGCGATCCATTTTCGCCGCGCCGGCGTCGGCGTTCCGATGAAGATCGTGTCGCGCGCCCCCTGCAGGCGCTCCATAAGGGCGCCGTGCCGCTCGATGACCTCGGTCAGCGCGGATTGCTCCGAAACGTCACGATCGTAGAGCCCGCCTCGCGCGCGCAGATAGGCAGCCATCGCGAGGAGCGCCTCGCTCAGGAACATGCGGCGATTTCGGTCGTCCAGACACCACGAGGCGAGCAAGGCGGAAAAGCCAGGAGTGCTCGAAGGCGATGACGGGAATTTCGGAGGGCGTCGCCATGCCGGTAATGAGGGCCAAGACGGCCGTTATCCCGATAACGAGCGCGTTACGGCCGAAGGCGCTGACAAACGCGAAGCCGATGCTCGTGACGGCGACGAGCGCAGCCATTCCCAGTGGGTGCTTGTCTGTGAGGCTCGCGAAGAGCGAGATCAAGGAACTGGAGAGCAGCGCAGCGGCAAAGGCCCGCGCCTTTCTCGGTAATGGGCCCGGCTGATCGACGATGCTGATACACATAGCGCCACTTCCCACGAAGACGGCTGCATCAAAGCCGGCGATCGCGCCGCCTGAATGAAAAGCCGGGGCAGTCGCGGAAAACCCACGAAGCTGGTGTTTGGCATGGATCGACAAGAATGGCTGAAAACGATTGTTGGTCGCGAACACGCCATGGGCGGCGCCACCTACATCACCGGTGCGAAAATAATGCACCTCGCCGAGCGGCTCCGATCTGGTGACGGCTATAGTCAGCGAGTTGGATGAGGAAACAAGGGGGCAGGCTCGTGTCAAAGTCCAGATTGGACGATACTCCGGCGCACGCCATGACGGTGCAGGAATTTTGTAAGTCGGCTAAATGGCGCAAGGAATGCGAGGGCGGTTTCGATAGGCTGCCTAAAGGGTCGCCGATCCCTGACGAGGCCGTAGAGTTCGTTGCCGACACGCCCAGTGTGGCGCGAGACGAGATGACGGACCAGCCGCTACTGAAGAGTGGCAGCGCGCGCGTGCGAGGCATGGTTGAACGTCGTCTCGATGCTCTTGAAAACGTGGTGCGCGAACTCGGTGGTGTTGTGCAAGTCGCGCGCATCACCCGTCGCACACCGCGTGCGGTGTGCAACTGGCGCAGGAAGGGCACGTTTCCGAGCGCGCTCTATTTTGTGATGGTCGACGAACTGCTAGATCGCGGCTTCTACGCGCCGCACTTGCTGTGGAGTTTTGAACCTGTGCGAGAAGAGTGAACTCTCAACGATGGCACGCAAAGTGCCCGGCGGTTTGACGCCGCGGCCTCACGCATACTTTTCGTGAAGTTCTTTCTATTTCTTGCTCGAGCCGCAAGGCCGAACCCCGCCGCGGCCGACGTGCCTCGGTGGTCGGGTCCTTCGGATTTTGAAGTCTGAAGGAGGCGGCGTTCAATACCGAGCTTCGGAGAACGTAGAACCCTTTGGCCTCTCGGGACATCATCGACCGCGGGTTCGGAGGATCTGCGTTATTGCAATTGCACCACAACACTATCCTCCCCGATCAACGTAGGGACTATCCCTGGTCGCGTTCTCGCCGCTCGCTTTTTCTGGCCGGACGCTGAGCTTCCCGTCTTGCCGGGGGCAGTTGGTTGCGGCCGTTCAGGCTCCAGCAATGCGTCATATTCGCGGAAGGATAAATCGAGCGCACGAAAAGCGGTGCGAATGGAGGTTGTTGGCGATTGACCAGAACAGCAGGGCTGCCGCGCCCTGAGTCAGATAGCTCCTTGGAATGAGTGTTGGCGTGAGCGAGGCTGCAAAGAACGACGCTCCCAAGACCATCCCGACGCTGCAGAGCGATTCCAACTGCCGCCTAGTGACACGAGCCGGATTCGTCACGACATGCATGGCCGACCCTACGGGGGAACGTGTGAGATATATCAGAAACAATCTTCTTACGTCAGTTCGACTGGGGCCGCGGTCGAAGAGCTGCGCCGCAAGGCGTGAAGCAGGTGCTGGGCATTCGCCTGGCGCTCGCTGGGCTGAGATCTTCGTCACGATCCTGACCGGCTTTGGCCTTGGCCACCTCCTGCAGTACGGCCGTGAGCTCAGCGCCATGGATCAGGTGATCGGGGCCCCCTCCGGGTGCGGCTGCCCATTGTGAGCTACCCGAGATCGCCTATGGTGGGCACAGGGTCGCGGTTTCAAAGTTGACCCGACAGTCAAATTTCTCGTGGCTGATTTCAAATGGATATTGGCGCGTTCCGGATCTCGGAGCCTCATTTCCGTCGCCGATGAACTGGCCGTGCGCCTCCCTCCGTGGTTTCGTTGCTCCCTACAATGAAACTGAAGCTGCCCTGGTTTTGATGTCTATCGACGGAAGTCGCGTACCATTCCACTCTGTACTTGCCGGGAGGAAGCGAGTTCACGGGTACTTGCATTCGTGCCTTATTGCCGACAACACGCGCCTTGCCAGAACTCACAACGCCGCCCGAGGCGTTCCTTACAACGGCATCACTGCCGGAGGGAGACAGGATCTCCGTGAACGATAATGCGATGTGAGAGGGCGGGTGGCGGACGGTGCTCGCGGCCGCAGGCGATGCATGGTCCAGCAGTGGTCGTGCGCTCGCTACTGACGCTGCGCCTATCAAGAACACTGCGGCCATGACGGTTCGTAGGGGCATTCCGGCAACCTTCGTCGGAGAACTTGGAAACCAACGACACAAGTGAAGGCTCGGTGTATTGTTCCGCGAGCGAGCACCGAACGCCGCACTACGGCTATGTACCGCGAGGTGATCCTACTGTTCGCTATGCTCAAAGATCGCCGCACTTCGCCGCCAGTGAACGGCTCGCTTGACCTACCTCAATGATCAGAAGTGACACACTTTTGAAAATGGCCAACTCCGGTGTTGCAGGGCGAAGATTTCTGCCGATCCTCGATTGGGCCGGCCTCCGCACAGCGGTCGCATGCAGCACGGGGGAATTGGCAACAAGCTCCGCTTTGCCAAGTCTAACAACTCAAGGCGATCCCGCCGAGCTACGCGCTAAGTTCGCCCCCCGCGCCGCTAGGCACGGGAGCTGGGACTGCTCAACGCTACAAGGCGTGTTAGAGCCGTTCAGCGACGTCCATCCGAACGGCAAGGTGAGCCGCGGGACGCGTTTCACGCTCTCCACAGACTCCCCACCACCCGGTTGCCCCGGCGGGCGGCGACGGGCGATAAGCACCGCCCGCTGAATCGCCGCACCGAGTGCCGCCAATGTCCGAACCGATCTTCCGCCGCATCGCCACCCAACTGTCCGTCCGCGTCGAACAGGTTCAAGCGGCGGTTGAACTGCTCGACGGTGGCGCCACGATTCCGTTCGTGGCGCGGTACCGCAAGGAGGCGACCGGCGCGCTTGATGATACGCAGCTGCGCACGCTGGATGAGCGCCTGAAATACCTACGCGCTCTCGAGGAGCGGCGCGAGGCGATCCTCAAGTCGGTGCGCGAGCAAGGCAAGCTCGATGCTGCGCTCGAGGCGGCGATCCGTGCTGCCGACAACAAGGGTCGGCTCGAAGACATTTATCTCCCGTTTAAGCCGAAGCGGCGCACCAAGGCGGAGATCGCCAAGGAGGCGGGGCTCGAGCCGTTCGCCAACCTGCTGCTGTCGGAGCCGCAGACCGAGCCGCAGGCGGCCGCGGCGTCCTACGTGAACGCCGACAAGCAGATTGCCGACGTGGCAGCGGCGCTCGAGGGGGCGCGCGCGATCCTGGTCGAGCGCTTCGCCGAGGATGCGGACCTCATCGGCGCGCTGCGCGAGGCGTTGTGGACGAAAGGTCGTCTCGTATCGAAGCTGCGCGAAGGCAAAGCCGAGGCGGGTGCGAAGTTCGCCGACTATTTCGACTACGGCGAATCCTTCACCAAGCTGCCGTCGCATCGCATCCTGGCGCTCTTCCGTGGCGAGAAGGAAGAGGTGCTGAGCCTGCAATTCGAGGACGAGGCAGTGCCGTCGTCGCCGGACGTGCCGAGCGCCTATGAACTCAAGATCATGCACCGCTTCGGCGTCTCGGATCGCGGCCGGCCGGCGGATCGCTGGCTGCTCGACACCGTGCGCTGGGCCTGGCGCACCAAGATCCGCGCGCACATGAATATCGATCTGCGCATGCGCCTGTGGAACGCGGCCGAGGAAGAGGCCGTGCGCGTTTTCGCTGCCAACCTGCGCGATCTGCTGCTCGCGGCGCCCGCGGGACCGCGTGCCACGCTCGGTCTCGACCCAGGCTATCGCACCGGCGTGAAGGTCGCCGTCGTCGACGCGACCGGGCAGGTGGTCGCGACCACGGCGATCTACCCGCACGAGCCGCAGCGGCAGTGGAACGAGGCGCTGGTGATCCTCGGCAAGCTGGTGGTCGCGCACAAGGTCGAGCTGATCGCCATCGGCAACGGCACCGCCTCGCGCGAGACTGACAAGCTGGCGAGCGAGCTCGTCAAGCTGCTCGGGCCGGAGCGCAAGCTGTCCAAGATCGTGGTGTCGGAAGCCGGCGCCTCGGTCTACTCCGCCTCTGAGTTCGCGGCGCGGGAGCTGCCAAGCCTCGATGTGACGCTGCGCGGCGCGGTCTCGATCGCGCGCCGGCTGCAGGATCCGCTCGCCGAGTTGGTGAAGATCGATCCGAAGTCAATCGGCGTCGGTCAGTATCAGCACGACCTCAGCCAGCACAACCTGGCGCGCGCGCTAGACGCGGTGGTCGAGGACTGCGTGAACGCGGTCGGCGTCGATCTCAACACCGCGTCGGGGCCGCTGCTCGCCCGCGTCGCCGGCATCGGCACGAGCCTCGCCGACAACATCGTCGCGCACCGCAACGCCAATGGACCGTTTCGCTCGCGCAAGGGGCTGCTCGACGTGCCGCGACTCGGCGCCAAGGCGTTCGAGCAGTGCGCAGGCTTCCTGCGCATCCGCAATGGCGACAATCCGATCGACGCTTCCGGCGTGCATCCGGAAGCCTATCCTGTCGTGCGGCGCATTCTCGCCGCGACCAAAAGCAACATCGAGGTGCTGATCGGCAACACCGCCGAGCTGCGCAAGCTCAAGCCAAAGGACTTCACCGACGGCACCTTCGGCCTGCCGACCGTCACCGACATCCTGCGCGAACTGGAGAAGCCCGGCCGCGACCCGCGGCCCGCCTTCAAGGCAGCGGAGTTCAAGGAAGGCGTCGAGACGCTCAAGGACCTCAAGCCCGGCATGATTCTCGAAGGCGCGGTGACCAATGTCGCCGCGTTCGGCGCATTCGTTGACATCGGCGTGCATCAGGACGGGCTCGTGCACATCTCGGCGATGTCGAAGACCTTCGTCAAAGATCCGCGCGAAGTGGTGAAGCCCGGCGACATCGTGCGCGTGAAGGTGCTGGAAGTCGATGTCGGTCGCAAGCGCATCGCGCTCAGCCTCAGGCTCGACGACGAAGCTGGCGCGGCGCGCCCCAAAGCGCCCGAGCGGAACGACAAGGCGATGCGGAGTTTCACCGCGCGAAGGCCGTCGGAGCCTTCAGGCGACGGCGCCTTCGCCGACGCAATGCGCCGCGCGGCGGACAAGAGCGCGCAGCGGCATTAGCGCGTCAGGCCATCGATCATCCTTCAGCGACTTCGTCCGATCAGTTTCCGGTTATTTTGCTGTCGTAAACGCGAATCCGAGTCCAACTCGATAATTCACAAAATAAGCCGCTGTGAGTCCTTGTGCGCCTCGTCGGCGGCATCAATAGCGCGCCGCTCTGTCTGAACATCCCTAGCGCGTTGCCATCGTGGTCGCCACTAATATGATGTAGCGTGCTTCGATGACCGCGATGGGCGGCTTTCGCCGAGTTCGTCGCGCGCCGCAAGCTGTCCGTCAGCGATACGACTATGCAATTATCAAATTTGGTAAGCAATGCTCTGCCAACACAAATGGCAGCGGTGCTTTCTGGTCCAGCGATTCAAAAACGTAACCGCAATTTGTGCAGTGCCAAAAATTGCGGACTGCTTGCGCATTGGCATATCCGGACCACTCAGGCGCGATAAGATCTTCACCGCACAGACGACATTTCACCTTTTTTTTCAGCATTTTTCCCTCCGTGAACTCCCCAATTCAAACCACTACTGCCAGGAACCGATATTGCCCATTGGGGAGGATTGCGCTGTCCTATGGAAAGTTTCGCTTTCACTACAAGGTCGTCCAAACTCAAAGGCTGTCGCTCGCGACTATCCGCATGCGGTCGAAGTCGAAGTGCCGCCGGGCGGGTTCGGCAAGCGGCTCGACGCGATGCACGAACTTCCACAGGCAGGGCGGCAGGCCGGGCCGCCCGGCGCCAAGCTCAAGGCGGATCAGGTCACAATCGCTATCGAGGCCACCAAGGAAGCTCTGCTGGCCCTGACCGGCTTCGTCGATGCCCACGGAGCCATGATTGTGACATTTCGGCAACGTCACATTTCATTCTGCACGAAATGCAAAAGTCGGAGGATACAAAACCGCTTTCGGGTTTTGGTAGGGGTAAGTCTGCAAATTCGGAGGGCATCTCATGAAAAGTTTTTTGACAGCACTTGCAATGACCGGGATTGCGGCAAGCAGCGCTATGGCGGCCGATTTGCCCGCGCGAACGGCGCCGGTTGTCCCGCAACCCATCATCGCTCCTGCACCTGCTTGGACTGGCTGCTATGTCGGCGGCAATCTCGGCGGGGCGTTTGGCGACGCCAGCGTGAGCGGGGCAGCCGGAACGGTTTCAACAAACGGCTCAGGTTTCGCTGGTGGCGGACAAATCGGTTGTGACTATCAGTTCGCGAGCGGCTGGGTTATCGGCTTCCGCAATATGTTTGATGGGACCAGCAACAGCCGAAGCGGGACTATAGGAGGCGGGCTTCTCCCGGCTGCGGTTGTCAATTTTAACAACCAATGGTTTGACACGCTGACGGGTCGTCTCGGCTATTCTTGGGTGCCAAACTGGCTCCTCTACTTCCAGGGCGGAGCCGCTTGGGGTCATACGAGCACCAACATCACCTTTAACGGCGCCCAAGTGGGACAGACCTCTATGACCAGAACAGGTTGGACGGTCGGCGGTGGCGTTGAATGGATGTTTGCGCCGCACTGGTCTGCCTTCCTAGAGGGCAATTACATGGACTTCGGCTCCCAGTCGGCAACCGCTTTCACTGTTGGGGCATTATCACCGTGCGTGGCGGGATGTGGCTTCACGGCCAAAGCTACAGAAGCGAACGTACTTGTCGGTGTGAACTACCGTTTCTGGTAGGCGCTCTATCGAATGTAGTACTGCGGCCCCAGAGGTGATGCTGGGGTGAACCTCCTCCAGTCTGGTCCCGGTTCGTTTCGCGAGCCGGGACCTTCTTTTTGACGAAGTGACTGCCCCGTCAATCGGGCGGCAGGGGCAATATCCTCGCGGCGGCGCTAGCCATTAAGAGAAGCAGAGCAGGCTAGAGGTTTTTCGATGACCCACGCATGACGCGCCATTGCCTTAGCCAAGCCCTTCACCGTCAGCGCACTTCAACGACAGCCACCTGGTCGCGGTCCTTTTGAAGGACAATATCGGTAGTGCCTCCCTGATCTTTCTTGACGTACAGGCGCTGCGGCACGACGACGAAGCGGTTGTGATAGCTCGTGCCGCCCGGCGTTTTACCGGACACTACGAGGTAACTTCGAGCAACGCTCGTCGTCCGCCCTTCGGGAAACGACGGTGTGATTTCGACGTAGTATGGATCATTCGCTCCGTCGAGGGTCGTATAGTGCACGGCTATCTCGTGCCCACCCGACGCGCGCAGCTTTGCAGCACCTTTTTCCATCGCGTATGCGAGATGGGTCCCGTTGTCTTCGAATATCCTTCCGCAGCCCGCGAGCAGGATCGAGAGCAGCGGCAAAGTAGTCGTGCAGCGGACATGGGCGGTGGTGAGGCGCCACGAGCACAGCGCGAGCACAACCCGTTCGCGGGCGATGAATTCCTTTAGAATCTAAATGTCGCGTGCAATTTTGTGCTTGCGGCCCCATCGTCTTACGACTGCAGCATAGCAAAGAAAATGCGGATCGGCGGTGCTCCTGCTCCGCGCTTGACACCCTATTGCGGCCACGCAAACCTCCACGCAGAAGAGGGTAGACCGATGAGCTCACGCCGCCAGGTTCTCTCGTACCTTCTGAGTGCCACCGGCTCGATAGCCTGCTGCACCGGTTTGACGGCACAGACTTATCCGTCGCGCCCCATCCGACTAATCGTACCGTTTCCGCCTGGTGGCGTGAACGACACAATCGCTCGTCCTTGGGCAGAGAGGATGCGCCAACAACTTGGGCCTATTTTTATTGAGAATATTGGCGGTGCAGGTGGAGCAGTCGGCGCAGCCGCCGCGGCCCGCTCGAGCCCCGACGGATATACGCTGCTTCTTGCGCCAGAAGGTACGTTGTTGGTCACACCGATCGCATCGAAACGGCCAATTTACGATTGGGAGAGCTTCGAGCCCGTTGCGATTCTTGTGAAAAGTGCAGTAGGATTTGTGGTTCATCCGTCGGCACCTTTTCGTACTCTGAAGGACGCGGCTTCTTTCGCAAAATCGAAGCCAAGCACCCTCTCGTATGCGACCGCCGGCGTCGGGACTTCAAATCACCTCGTAGGTGAGCTTTTCAAATCGCTCGCGGGAGTGCCAGATGTGGTGCACATACCATATCGCGGCTCGGGGCCGGCGCTGAATGATCTCATAGCAGGTCAAGTTCAGTTTGGAACGGTCGTTGTCACGGGCAGTGTTTTAGCGCTGCATCGGACGAAAAAGCTCCATTTGATCGCCGTCAGCAGTCGAACCCGATTGCGAGCCCAGCCGGATGTTCCCACTGCTGTTGACGAGGGGTTTTCAAATCTGATTTGGGAGGGGTTTCATGGCGTCTTCGCCCCGGCAAAAGCCGGAACTGAAATCGTCACTCGGCTTGCCAATGCCAATCGCTCGGTCATGGCCGAGAAGGCGTTTCAAACCTTTCTTCTCGAGTCGGGATTGGAGCCGGAGCCGGACTCCACACCGCAAGAAGTTCGGCGCATGGTGTCGAGCGAAGTGGAGCGGTGGACACCGGTGATAAGGGACATTGGGCTTCAACTAGAGTGACAGGGGGTGTCACGAGTTTTCCTCTGGCTCAACTTGGGCCAAGCCTGGTCGTTGGACGACTATCTTTCGTCAGCTTAGGGCCGATTCTGTTGAAAAAGTCGCCGTTGAAAGCCTGTGAAATTCTATACGTGCTTCGATGTGAGCGGTCAGCCGCACCCAGTGCCGCGTCGCCGGCGTCACAGCGCGCATGGCCACAAAATAAGCGTAGGCGGCTCCCGCCGCGAAATCCGCTTTTGGCCGATTCTATTGGAAAAGTGCATAGGCGCGCGGATCGTAGGATTTCTTCCATCGTTATCGTAGTGGCCCGCAGGCTATTTGATATCCGCCTTCCCATCGGCCTGCGTCGTCTCGCTATCTCAAAAGCTGTCTTACGGCGCGAGGTCGTATTTCCTCTCTTAGGGTAGTCCTCCCATTTGCTAACTTGCTGAGTGGACGGGAGAAAGCTCCAAACCACACTATAATTCGGGATGATGGCAACAATTTCGTGATCGGCTGTCTCAAAGTGCCTCTTGATCCTATCTCCAATGAAAGGTACGCAGCAGACGTTCGGGGGCATCTTGGAGATGCCAATAATGTCGATCCTGCTGGCTAAGTGCCCACAATGTCGCACCGAAGTAGATACAGGAATTTCGGCGGACGATTGCACGATGCGTCAACTTGGGCCTCGGCTACAGGTCCTCATTTTGTGCGACGACTGCCGCGCCTACCAGAAGATGATGGTGCGTGATCTGTATTTTGCGGATAGCCCGAACGTGGTGGCGGCCTAACCATTCAGACTAACCAAGACGGAGTGGTCTACGCGGCGCTCGCGTAAGGCACTGGGCATGTCTCGTTACAAAGGCCAGCTGACCGATAAGCGCATTGAGCGCGAGTATCCGTATTGGGTGGACGTGTCGATACCTGAGGGCGGCCTAGACAGACGTTTGGATCGTATGCACAAGTGCCACCAGACCGTGGCCTTCAGTCGCGGGAAGGGCAGCGGTGTGCCCTGGTGCGCTCTCAGCAGAATTTCACAGCTGGAGGGAGGGATTCTATAATGTCCTACGAACAGCTTGGTGAAAACATGGGTTCGGCTCGCTGAAGCAATTTCGGTCGTTTTGATGGTGAGCCTAATTCCAGCGTTTATCGCAGCATCGTTCTTTTTTATCGCACACTGTTAGTGTCCGACATAGGGCTTGCAGAGCTTGTCCTGAATTGTAAATCCAGGCGGGCAGCAGCCCTCGGCTACGCAAGCAGGGTAGCCTTTTTCAGGAAAAAACTTCTTCCAGTAATCTCGGAAAAGGAACAACCTCGTTTCAAAAGGGAACGATGGCATCGGAAAGAGGCCGGTACCCTCATTAGCAAATCCCGACCAATCAAAAAGAAAGGCCGCACGGGTGAGTATGAGGCCTAGAGGCCTTCTCTGCGAATCCGACCGAGCGATGATCAGCGGCATCGGCCGGGTTCGCGGCATCAACAAACATTCGACGGGTTCGCGTCGATGCCTGTGAACGCATTGCCCCTGAGGACGATGGCGGATGCCCCTGTGGACAATAGCGGACCGCTGAGCACGGCGATTTTGTCCCGGCGTGATATGGAGTCCTCCGGCCTGGAACACCCGCCAAGTATTTCAGCATCGGCCCAGAAGCGACAGGGCTTAACTTCGGGTTGTGACAAGAAGCTGACGTAAGTGAAGCCTTACGTATGCTTTTTGACCATTAGCCAGACTAACGCAGCTAGCCGCCTACTGGTCGTGCGCGCATCGCATGGACGATGCGTTGCCCTCAAAGCAAGGCACAGTTCATGCGTGTCCGTGTGGGTGCGATACCGCCTCGCGCACCGCGCCGATCAACGAGTTGCCGAGAAACGGCTT
>Ga0207783_1000142_pt1 | contig 13196 bp, 11 predicted proteins | sample LuqExpMetageno63_FD_187820 | JGI IMG/M metagenome (GOLD analysis project Ga0207783, IMG submission 187820) | Tropical forest soil microbial communities from Luquillo Experimental Forest, Puerto Rico - Sample 63 (SPAdes) | ecosystem: Environmental > Terrestrial > Soil > Tropical forest ... | reverse complement strand
CGGCGAGAATTGCGCGGTGCCGGTATCGAGCGGTTCGGCATGCAGCGCCGCAATCAGCGCCACCAGGCCGCGGATCGGATTCTCTGCGCGCTGCGGATATGCGACATGGCCTTGCTTGCCCGTAACGATCAAATGCCCGTTGAGCGAGCCGCGTCGACCGATCTTAATGGTGTCGCCGAGCTCGTTCTGGTTGCTCGGCTCGCCAAGGATGCAGTGGTCAAACTTCTCGCCGCGCTCGGCCACCCATTTTAACAGCTTCGGCGTGCCGTTGACCGCAATGCCTTCCTCATCGCCGGTGATCAGAAACGAGATCGAGCCCTTCGGCTTGCCGTCATGCGCGGTGAGATAATCGAGCACCGCGGCGACCGCACAGGCGATGCCGCCCTTCATGTCGACGGCGCCGCAGCCGTAAAGTTCGCCGTTATCTGTCTCCCCGGCAAAGGGCGGATGCTTCCAGGCTTTCTCGTCGCCCGGCGGCACCACGTCGGTATGGCCGGCAAAAACCAGGTTCGGCCCCATGTTGCCGATGCGGGCGTAAAGATTTTCCACGTCATCGGCGCCCGGCTCCTTGAAGGTCGTCCGCTGCACGGCAAAGCCGACCGCGTTTAGCGTCCTCTCGAGAAACTTGAGCGCACCGCCTTCCGCCGGCGTAATCGAACGGCAGCGCAGCAGGTCGCGGGCGATTGCAACGGGATCGGCAGACATGATCTGGCTTTAGCGGGCACCGCGCCACACCGTCAATCCGGCGCCGTCACGCCTTCTCGGACAGCGGATTTCGGCCCATAGTCGTTCGACCCGGTCTCGCTACGCAGGACGCCGGATCGACGAGCGCTCAAATCTGCACGGCAATTCCAGCCGCCATGAGGATGATGTCGAAGCCAGCCCACAGCGCGGTCTTGGGCAGAATCCAAAGCGGCAGGCAAGAACAGAGCACTAGCAAATGGCCGCACATACGCGCTGGCGGCATATAGTGACTGTCAGCAGCCACTAGCCTTGCGGTGGGGCGCTTGGAGGTGAAGGGGTCTGGGCTAGGAAACGGCCCGTGTCTTGAGTTACTCGCGTCCGACCCAAAAAGGTTCAATCCCGCAGCAGCTCGTTGATTGAGGTCTTGGAGCGCGTGCGCTCGTCGACGCGCTTTACGATTACCGCGCAGTAAAGCCCGGTCCCGCCGCTCTTATCAGGTAACGTGCCCGGCACCACCACCGAATAAGCCGGCACTTCGCCTTGCGTTATTGCACCCGTCTCGCGGTCGACGATGCGCGTAGAGGCGCCGAGATAAACGCCCATCGACAACACCGCGCCCGTGCGCACGATCACGCCTTCGGCGACTTCCGAGCGCGCGCCGATGAAGCAATTGTCCTCGATGATCACCGGCCCGGCCTGAAGTGGCTCGAGCACGCCGCCAATGCCAGCGCCACCGGAGATGTGGCAGTTCTTACCGATCTGCGCGCAGGAACCGACGGTGGCCCAGGTGTCCACCATGGTGCCAGAGTCCACGTAAGCGCCAAGGTTTACGAACGCAGGCATCAGCACCACGCCGGGCGCGATATAGGCCGAACGGCGCACCACACAGCCCGGTACGGCGCGGAAGCCTGCCTTATGGAAGCGTGCGGCGTTCCAGCCCTTGAACTTGGACTCGACCTTGTCCCACCATACGGCCTTGCCCGGCCCGCCCGGGATCACGCTCATGTCGTTGAGCCGGAACGACAGCAGCACAGCCTTCTTGAGCCACTGATTGACCTGCCAGCGTCCATCCGCCTGCCGCTCGGCGACGCGCGCCTTGCCAGTATCGAGCAGGTCGAGCGCGATATTGACCGCCCTGCGCACGGCGCCTTTGGTCTTAGGGCCGATCTTGTCGCGAGCCGCGAAGGCGTCGTCGATAACTTTGGCGATCTGATCGTGAACCATCGGCCGCTCCGGCTGTTCGGTCGCGGTTTGTCGGGACGGGGCGAAGATGTCAAGCCGTGTGCGGCGGGCTGACGATTCGCGCAAGAAAACCGGCGAGATTATCGGTTACGTAATCGACGTGTGGCGCCTCGCGCCCTTCCAACTCCCAGCCCTCGCGGAAGATCTCGCGCGTGTGCTCGGGCACCACCAACACGGTGATCATGCCGAGCGCGTGCGGCGTCTCGAGGTTGCGCGCGAGATCTTCGAACATGACGGCCCTGGCCGGATCGACGGCGTGGCGTTGCAGGAAGCGCTTGTAGACCTGCGGCAACGGCTTGGGATCGAGATCGGCGGCGGCAATGTCGAACACGTCCTCGAAATGACGGTCGATCTCCAGCCGCTTCATCACCATGTCGGCATGCTTGCGAGTGCCGTTCGTGAGGATGAGTTTGCGCCCGGGCAGCTTCTCCAGAGCGTCACCGAGTGCCGGGTTCGGCATGAGCGGCGAATGGTCGATCTGGTGTACGAATTCGAGGTAGTCGTCAGGCTTCATACCGTGCTCAGCCATTAGGCCGCGCATCGTGGTGCCGTAGCGCTTGTAGTAGTCCTTCTGCACCCGGAAGGCTTCGTCCTTCGACACCTTGAGGAAATCCGACACATAAGCGCGGATCCGCGCGTCGACCTGCTGCCACAGATTGAGGTGGTGCGGATAAAGCGTATTGTCGAGGTCGAAGACCCAGGTTTCGATATGGCGGAATCCGCTTGGTGTCCAGTGTTGCATCGCCACTAGGTCAGCTTGGCTTTGATACGGACTTTCGTGCCAAGACCATCGCGGCTGCGGCCCGCGAACCGATCGCACCGGTTGCCGGCTGCGCCTGATACGAGGCCGCGATCCGCTGTTCGATCTCCGCGGTCACGCGGCTCGAGAACGGTCCGAGATACATGTAGATCGCCATCAACAGCACGATATAACGGCAAAGCCGCGGAATTGTTGCGCGCGTGCGACAAGCTCGTCGTTTCAACCGATTTTCTCACGGTTCTCTGAAGCGCACCACAGTCGAGGGCTGATTACCGATGTCGAACACGGCAAAGCCAGCAGTGCTCAGCCCGCGTGCGGCGCAATCCTTGTGGTCGCTCGATTCGAATTTCCCGTCGCGTGTGCACAGCTTAATGGTCCCGCCCCAGGAGAGCGCGGCGTCGCCTTGGCGGATTGTGCGGCCATGGACGTCGATCGCCTCGGCATAGCTGTAGAGTTGGTGTGGATCGCCGCGCAAGTCCGGCCGCAGGCATTGTCCGGCCGGCACGCGATACCACCCGCGTGTGACGATCGCGCCCATCTCGACGATGCCGAGCGAGGCCATCACCGTGTACTTGGTGTCGTTGCACCAGGCAAACTTGGCGCCTTCGGGATTGTTGGCGGCTTGCAGCAAGGCGTCGAAGATCTCCGGCTTCGAGACCGCGTCGGTAGGCAGCTTGTGGTCGCTGAGGAATTTGTAGATCGCCGCCTGCGTCTTCGCGCTCTGCACGCCGTCAATCGGATAAGTGTCATAGCCAGCGATGGTCAGCAGCCGCTGGATGCCAGCAAGGCGGGCTTGCGCGTCGTCATAGTTGGCTTCTTCCGCCAGATAGACCGTCGGACCTTTAGGCGAGTCGGACGGATGCGCGGGGCTGAAGCGAGCTTGCTCGTTCACCGGGCAGCCGCGCGCATTCGTGATCTCAAAATCGCCGTCGCGTAAGCACAGCTCGGCGCGGCCGGGTGGCGTTGGCGCGCTGCCGTAGGCCGGCGGCGTGCGCGCGTGCAGATAGACCATGTCGGTCTCAAGCGCTCCCTCCGCGACCTGCCGGCAGTCGCCAGGATCGACGCGGAACCAGCCGCGCGTAGCGATGGTGACCCGCTTCTCCAGCCCGATGGCCGCTTCCAGGCGGTAGCTGGTGCGATTGCATAGAATGAGCTCGGCGCGCACGGACGTGAGCGCCAGTCCGGTGCATATTAGGGCGACGCCGCAAATCGATAGGCGAATCACGACTGCTATACTAAAGCGCATCCGATGTTGTGTCCGCTAAGGATCGATTGTGTTGCAAAACTCCTTGCTGCACTGCGAACGCGCAATAATCGAATCCGGTCTGTCAGTGTTTTGAATCAATGATGCGCGTCTGTGTTTGTCCGTGAATCAATATTTCGCATTATGGGCACGAAAATAGTTTTGCAACACAATCGATCTACAGCGGATACAGCAGCGCTAGGAGATCAGGTGCCCCATGACAAGCGACGCATGCCAAGTCCTCCGCCCGCGGATGTGCATCCTTTAGCGGTGCATTAGAGTACCGACGCCGTGATCAGTGAGCAGTTCGAGCAGAACAGCGTGCGGCACCTTGCCGTCCACGATGACCACACCTTCGACGCCCTGGTCGAGCGCGTAGATGCAGGTCTCGACCTTGGGGATCATGCCGCCGGAAATGGTGCCGTCGGCGATCAGCTTGCGCGCGCCGGCGACCGAGAGGTCCTCGATCAGGTTCTTCTCCTTGTCCAGCACGCCGGGCACGTCGGTGAGCAGCAGCAGGCGCTTGGCCTTGAGCGCGCCGGCAATGGCGCCGGCGAACGTGTCGGCGTTGACGTTGAAGGTGCCGCCGGTGGCTGATGTTGCCAACGGAGCTAGCACCGGGATCATCTCGCGCCCGATCAACTGGCTGAGGATGGTGCTGTCAACCTTTTCCGGCTCGCCGACGAAACCGAGATCGACCACCCTCTCGATGTTAGAGCCGGGATCGACCACGGTGCGCTTCATCTTGCGCGCCCGCACCATGTCGCCGTCCTTGCCGCACAATCCAATTGCCTTGCCGCCGGCAGCGTTGATGTAGCCAACGATTTGCTTGTTAATGGAGCCGGCAAGCACCATCTCGACGATCTCAACGGTCTTGGCGTCGGTGATGCGCAGGCCGGCGGCGAATTCAGATTTGATGCCGAGCTGTTTGAGCATGGCCTCGATCTGCGGTCCGCCGCCGTGCACCACCACCGGATTGATCGCGGTTTGCTCAAGTAGGACGATGTCGCGGGCGAAGTCACGCGCCATCTGTTCCTGACCCATAGCGTGACCGCCGTACTTCACCACAACGATCTCCTCGTCGTAGCGCTGCATGTGTGGCAGCGCTTCCGATAGGATGCGCGCTATCGTCTGCGGATCGATCTTGGGGGCTTTGCTCATTGCGCCGGCCTTGCGTGAATGCCGCAGGGTTCTAGCTGATGCGACCGGCCTTCGCTAGCGCGTCTGCTCCTTCAACAGCCGAGCGATCGCTGCGCGCAGCTCGGGGATGCCACGGCCGTCGTGCGCTGAGGTGGCCAGTACGGTCGGGTAGGCAGCCGGGCGTTTTGTGAGCGCCGTCTCGACCTCGACGAGGCGGGCCGATAGCTCGGTAGGCGTCACCGTATCACATTTGGTGAGCACAACCTGATGGCTAACCGCCGCCAAGCCGAGTGCCTCGAACATCGGTTTGTCAGTATCCTTGAGGCCGTGGCGAGCGTCGACCAGCACGTAGATGCGGGCAAGATTGGCGCGTCCGCGCAAGTATGCGTGGATCAGCTGAGTCCAGGCAGCGATTTTTTCCCGGGCAGCGGCGGCGTAGCCGTAGCCTGGCATGTCCACGACCTTGAGGCGCCCGCCGCCGGAAAAGAAGATCAACTCCTGGGTGCGCCCGGGGGTGCGCGAGATGCGCGCCAGCGCCTTGCGGCCGGTGAGCGCGTTGATCAGGCTCGACTTGCCGACGTTGGAGCGACCGGCAAACGCGATCTCGGCGCCGCGCATCGGCGGTAGCGACACGGCAGAGCCAGCGGCGACGACGAAACGCCAGTCGCTCGAGAACAATTTACGGCCGGCCTCGATCTCCTCACGGGTGAATTTGTCCATCACCGTCAAAATAAACGAAATCGCTCAGCAGGGTCCGGCAATCGAGGAGTTTAGAACAGGAAGATCATTGCGGCGCCTTCTTCTTCACGAAGACAGCCTTGATGTTGTCAAATAATTCGATCTTCGCGCCGTGCTTGCGCATGATCACGCTTTGCTGGATCACCGACAGCGTGTTGTTCCAGGCCCAGTAGATGACCAGTCCGGCCGGGAAACTCGCCAGCATGAAGGTGAAGATGATCGGCATCCAGTTGAAGATTATTGCCTGCGTCGGATCGGGCGGTGTCGGGTTAAGCTTCATCTGCACCCACATTGTCACGCCCATAATCAGCGGCCACAGCCCGAGATGCAGGAAGGGGCCGACCAACGGCAGGATCGTCGGGTCGAACGGGATGAGGCCGAACAACGTGAAGATATTGGTTGGGTCGGGACCTGACAGGTCGTGAATCCAGCCGAAGAACGGCGCGTGCCGCATCTCAATGGTGACGAATAACACCTTGTAGAGCGAGAAGAACACCGGGATCTGGATCGCGATCGGCAAACAGCCGGCGAGCGGATTGATCTTTTCGTTCTTGTACAGCTCCATCAGGGCCTGCTGCTGCTTGGCCTTATCGTCCTTGTAGCGCTCGCGCAGTGCGGTCATCTGCGGCTGCACTGCCTTCATCTTCGCCATCGAGGCGTAGGACTTGTTGGCGAGCGGGAAGAAGGCGATCTTGATCAGCACCGTGACTATCAGGATCGCGATGCCGAAGTTGCCAAACAGCCGGTAGAAGTAGTCGAGCACTTGGAACAGCGGCTTGGTGATGAAATAGAACCAGCCCCAGTCGATCATGAGATCGAAGCGGTTGAGATTGAGCTGCTTCTGATAGTCGTTGATGACCGCAACTTCCTTCGCGCCGGCAAACAGCCGTGCATTGGCCGAGCCGGTCGCCCCCGGCTGAATCGTCTGCCCGTCGAGCAGGTAATCGGTCTGGTAGGTCTTCACACCGCCGGCCGCGTCGGCCGAGAAGTGCGCGTTGAGATGCGCGCTGGTGTCCGGTAACAGCGCCGCGGCCCAGTATTTGTCAGTGATGCCCATCCAGCCATTGGTGGCGTTGAAATCGAGCTGCTTGAGACCCCGGTCGTTGGGCTTCAAGTCGTCCATGTTCTTGTAGGTATATTCCTGCAAGCCCTTGTCGCCGAGGACGCCGAGCAAGCCCTCATGCAGGATGTAATAGCCCTGCGTATGTGGCGTACCGTGGCGCGAGATCAGCCCATACGGATAGAGCGTGACCGGGCTCGCGCCCTTGTTGGACACCTCATCCTTCATGGTGAACAGATATTTGTCGTCCACTGAAATGGTGCGGCGGAACTGCAGGCCTTCGCTATTGTCATAAGTGAGCGTGATTGGGTGACCGACCCCGAGCGCGCCCGACCCTTCCTGTTTCCATTCGGTATCGGCGGTCGGCACGTTGACCTTCGCGTCGCCAGCGCTGCTCCAGCCGAATTCGGCGTAGAACGGATCCGCGGTGCCGGACGGCGACAACAAGAAGATCGGCGGCGACTTTGGATTGACGGTCTCGCGGAATTTCACCAGCGCCAAGTCGTCGATACGCGCGCCTTTGAGCGCGATCGAGCCTTGCACGCTCGGCGTTTCGATCGGCACGCGCGGCGAGGCTTTTAGGGCGTCGGCACGGCTCGCTGAGGTGCCGGGCGCGGGCGTGCCGGGCAGCGTTTGCGGCGGTGCCGTTACTGCGGGAGCGGGCGGCGCGGCGCCCGGCTGCGTCGCCGTCTGCTTGGCGGCCTGCTCCGGCAACTGCTGCTGCCGCGTCTTCTCCTGCGGGATCACGACGAGAAATTGCCAGACGATCAGCACAAGAGCCGACAGCACGATGGCAAGGATGGTGTTCTTGTTATCGGTCATAGCGATCCCGCATGCACGCGCCGCAGCGCATCCTCGAAATCCTCGGCAATGCGCGCGAATGGAACTTTCAGGGCCGCAGGGCGGCCAATCAGCACGTAATCGTATCCACTATGCATTCTGCCTGCGCCCGAAAGCCGCACGATCTCCCACAGGCGCCGGCGCACACGGTTTCGCTGAACGGCGTTGCCGACCTTCTTCGACACGGTGAAGCCGCACCGCGCCGCGCCCTCATCGCTCCGCTTGCGCGACTGCAACACGAAGGCAGCGGCGAAAACTTTGGGTCCCGACGCCGCGGCCAAGAAATCCGCCCGTTGCCTCAGCCGTTCCATGGAAGCAATACGCGGCTGCCCGGGGCTGTCAGGCCGAAAGCCGCTTGCGCCCGCGCTTGCGGCGTGCCGACAGAACCCTACGTCCGCCCTTGGTGGCCATGCGCGAGCGGAAACCGTGACGACGCTTACGTACAAGCTTGCTCGGTTGATAGGTCCGCTTCACGTTGGATTCTCCGCTGGTCGCGCCGAGTCGATGGAGGCGCGAAAGCCTCGGGACCTGGTATGAAAACCCGCAAAGCGAGCGGGCCGGCACGCGATTTTGCGCGGCTTATAAGGGAGGGGCCAGGGCGCGTCAATGTGATATGCGCGCAGGGTCGAGCGCACACGCCAAACGCTCACAAAGCCTCACAAGGCGGTGAAATCCGCCCGCCTCGGGCGCGGCAAACCGCATGTCGTGTATAAAACACGCATGTTAGCAACCCCGCCCGAGGCTCAAGCGCGCAGGTTCACCCGGAGGCTGCTTCCGCTGATCGTCCTCATCCTGCTGGCCATCGCCGGCTACTTCCTGCTCGGGCACAGCGGGCTGTCACTGGAATCGCTGGTCAAGCACCGAGCGGTCATCGACGACTTCGTCAGCGCACACCCCCTGCTGGCCGTGCTTGGCTATATTGGTCTCTATATTGTTGCGGTCGCGTTGTCGCTGCCGGGGGCGGTGTTTCTGACCGTCACCGGCGGCTTCCTGTTCGGCCTGGCGGTGGGGACGGCAGCCGCTGTGGTCGGCGCCACCACCGGGGCGACTGTAATCTTTCTGGTGGCGCGCACCGCGCTCTGCGGGCCACTGCTGCGGCGGGCAGGTCCGCGCGCGGCGCAGCTAGCGCAGGGCTTCCGCGACGACGCCTTTAGCTATCTCTTATTCCTGCGGCTCGTGCCGGCCTTTCCTTTCTTCCTGGTCAATCTGGTGCCAGCCCTTGCCGGCGTGCGCCTAATTCCCTTTGTCGCTGCCACCATGCTGGGTGTGATTCCAGCGGCGCTCGTTTACGCGTTCGCCGGGACCGGCCTCGACGGCGTCATCGCCGCGCAGAGGGTCGCCTACGACGCGTGCTTGGCCGCGAGGCAAACCGATTGTCATATGAGCTTCGACGCGCGCAACGTATTGACGCCGCAGCTTATCGCTGTGCTGATCGCGCTGGGTCTGCTCGCCTTGATACCGGTGCTGGTGAAGCGGCTGCGTATGCGCTCGCGCGCGACTATGTGATTTCTGCGTTATTATTGGGGCAAGAGTTAAGGGGTATGCCGGAAAGACTCACATCCGAAATTTGCGTCATCGGCGCCGGCTCCGGCGGCCTATCGGTCGCTGCTGCCGCCGCTTCTTTCGGCGTCTCCGTGGTGCTGATCGAAAAGTACAAGATGGGCGGCGACTGCCTTAACACCGGCTGCGTGCCGTCGAAAGCACTGCTTGCAGCGGCCAAGCGCGCGCACGCGATGCGCAGCGGCGCGGCATTCGGCGTGACGGCAACAGCCCTCCACGTCGATTTCGACAAGGTGAAGGATCACGTCAAGCGCGTCATCGCTGCGATCGCGCCGACCGATTCGACAGAGCGCTTTTCTGGATTGGGCGTACGGGTGATCAAGGGACAAGCGCGATTCAAAGACCGCGAGACCGTCGTTGTCGGCAGTCAATACGAGATCCGCGCACGGCGTTTTGTGATCGCGACGGGATCGACGCCGGCGCTGCCATCGATCCCGGGCCTCGACGAGGGCCCCTATCTCACCAACGACACCGTTTTCGATCTCAGCGAGCAGCCTGACCGGCTAATCGTCATCGGTGCCGGCTCCGTCGGTCTCGAACTCGCGCAGGCCTTCCGCCGCCTCGGCAGTGAAGTGACCGTGCTGGAGGAGGCGAATCCGCTTGCCAAGGACGATCCCGAATGTGCGGCGATCGTACTCGATCAACTGGAACGCGAAGGCGTCGTTATCCGCAGCGGCGTCAAGGTCACGCGCGTCAAGCATGCGAGCGGCCGCGTGGCGGTGACGCTCGCAAGCGGAGCAGGCGAGGAAACCCTCGAGGGCCGTCATGTGCTGGTCGCGACTGGACGGAAGCCGACCACGGATGGCCTCGATCTCGAGGCCGCCCGAATCAAGTACGACCGAAACGGCATCCAAGTGAACAAGCGGCTGAAGACTTCCAACGGGCGCGTCTATGCCATCGGCGATGTGGCGGCCGGGCAGTTGCAGTTCACCCACGCCGCCAATTATCACGCCGGCCTGGTGATCCAGAACGTCTTGTTCCGCCTGCGCAGCAAGGTGAACAACGACCTAATTCCATGGGTGACTTATACGCAGCCGGAGCTCGCCCATATTGGCATTACCGAGGCGCAAGCGCGCCAGCGCAAGCTCCAGATCCGCTTTTTGCGTAGTCCATATCATAATAATGACCGCGCCCAGGCCGAGCGCGAGACGCACGGTCATATAAAGGTCATCACCACAGTGAAAGGTAGGATCCTGGGCGCCACCATTGTCGGCGCGGAGGCCGGAGAATTGATTGCGCCATGGTCGCTGGCCATCGCACAGGGGCTAAATATTCGCAGCCTGACTGGGATCGTGCTGCCATATCCGACGTTGTCGGAGATTGGGAAACGCGCAGCCGTCGACTTTTTGACGCCCAGTTTGACCAGCCCCCGGGTGCGGCGCATCATCGGCTGGCTGCGAATCTTCGGTTGAGGATCGATTGGAACCGGTAACCGAGCCAACAGGAAAAGCAGTGGCGCCGCGTAAGCCGCGCTTCGGGCTCTCCGGCAAGCTGTTGTTCCTCACCATCCTATTCGTGATGGTGGCGGAAGTGCTTATCTATGTGCCGTCGATCGTCAATTTCCGCCTTAACTGGCTCAACGACCGACTGGCGGCCGCACACACCGCCGCGCTGGTGCTCGACGCCGCGCCGAGCGGCACGGTTCCGGAGAGCCTAGCCCGAAAAATTTTGAACAGTATCGGCGCACGGGCCGTGGCGATGAAGATGGGCACGCAACGCCGCTTGCTTGCCGCGTCCAATGTACCGACGAGGATCGAGCAGGACGTCGACATGCGCGATGTACGTTGGTGGCCTGCAGTAAGAGACGCGTTCGAGACAATGCTGTTCGACGAACACGAGAGTGTCGTTCGGGTGGTTGGTCCGGCGCCGATGGCCGAAGGCCAATTTCTCGAGATCGTGCTCGACGAAGCGCCGCTGCGCAAAGCCATGCTGGTCTATTCAGTCAACATCCTGCTGCTCTCGTTGGCGATCTCCGGCATCACCGCGACACTAGTGTTTTTCGCGCTGCATTACTTGCTGGTGCGCCCGATGGGGCGGTTGACCGCCAACATGATCGCCTTCCGAGGCGATCCGGAAAATGCTGAGCGCATCGTCGCGTTGTCCGGCCGCGGCGACGAGATCGGTACGGCAGAGGAGGAGCTCGCGGCTATGCAGCGCGAGCTTGCCTCGATGCTGCATCAGAAGAGCCGGTTGGCAGCGCTGGGCCTGGCCGTGTCGAAGATCAATCACGACCTGCGCAATCTGCTCGCCTCGGCACAATTGTTCTCCGATCAGCTGTCGACCTCGCCCGATCCGAAGGTACAGCGTTTTGCCCCCAAGCTGATGCGCGCCCTCGAACGCGCCATCGCCTTCTGTCAGTCGACGCTATCTTACGGTGCCGCGCAGGAGCCGCCGCCCGAACGCAAGACCATTGAGGTCGAGCCGCTCATCGAGGAGGTGCACGATGCGCTCGGCCTCGGGCTCGACGTGCCGATCCGTTGGATCGTCTCGGTCGAGCGCGGGCTGAAGGTAGATGCCGACCACGATCAGTTGTTCCGCGTCCTCGTCAACCTCGCGCGCAATGCCGTGCAGGCGCTGGAGGCGCGCGGCGCGCGCGATCCGGCGCGCGATCAGATCCGCATCACAGGCCGACGCGAAGGTAGCGTGGTGGTGATCGAGGTTTCCGACACCGGGCCCGGTGTCTCGGAAAATACGCGCTCCCACTTGTTCCAGGCGTTCCAGGGCTCCACCCGTGCCGGCGGCGTCGGACTTGGACTCGCGATTGCCGCTGAATTGGTGCGCGCCCACGGCGGCGAAATCAACTTGGTGCCCGGTACCATTGGCGCGACCTTCAGCATCAAGATCCCCGACCGCGCGGTCGATTTGAGTTCGCGGCGTGGCAAGCGGACACGTGCATGACGGCGCGCAAAATGGCGCTCTGTTTTTTTGGCGGCAGATTGACTTCGCTGAATCAGACCACGATCCAGAACGGGCAAATCAACGTAGCGCGCTAGCTTGCGCGCTCCTCCCGGAACAGGATAAGGCCCGCAACCCTTGCCAAGGAAACCCTGAGACGTTAGCTATGCCACGGCTCCGTGGGCCTTTCGAGGCAACAGGTATCAGCGCCCGTAGCTCAGCTGGATAGAGCACCAGACTACGAATCTGGGGGTCAGGAGTTCGAATCTCTTCGGGCGCGCCATCACTTAACATCACTTTGACCACTGCGTTTTGCAGACCGTTTTGCAAAATCTGTTTCCAAGACGTTCTCAAATTTTGCAATGGCACTTTCCGCGAGCTGACTGGTGCGGGCGAGGTATTTGTCCAAAATATCCTGGGCACGCCTTAGGCTATGGCCAGTGATTGTAACGATTTCGCCAATGCTACAGCCCGCCCGAAACAGCATCGTGACGGTGGTCCCGCGTATGTCATGGAAGTGCAAGTCGTTGATGCCAGCGGCCTTACACGTCTGTTCCCACTGTTCAGCAAAATATCGCTTCTGATAGGCGCGACCGGTTTTGGTTGTAAGAATGACAGCAGCGCGGCGCCGGGCACTGTCCAGCGTGACCTTTAACGCCCTTGTACATGGGACCCGCGTCACCGGAGCAGCTTTCCCTAATCGGTTAGCCTTTCCCTGCCGCAGCGAGATGGATGTGCCATCGTAAGCGGACCAAGCCAATTTGCGAATGTCGCCTTGCCTCTGCCCAGTGTGCAGTGCGAGCGCCATGGCGAGTTGCATTTCAGGAGAGGCAACAGCGAGAAAAGCTTCAACCTGTTCGGGCAACCAAATTATATCAGATCGGTCGCTTGCATATGCGCGTTCAAAGCCGTCCAGTACGTTGACTTTCAAAGGCCCGTCTTTAGCCGCCCACGACAGCACGCGAGCGAGGATTGTCACTCGGTTGTCTGCCTCCCTTGGCTTCGCCTCGGAAAACGTATCGTGCCATTTGATT
>Ga0207783_1000141_pt1 | contig 13211 bp, 8 predicted proteins | sample LuqExpMetageno63_FD_187820 | JGI IMG/M metagenome (GOLD analysis project Ga0207783, IMG submission 187820) | Tropical forest soil microbial communities from Luquillo Experimental Forest, Puerto Rico - Sample 63 (SPAdes) | ecosystem: Environmental > Terrestrial > Soil > Tropical forest ... | reverse complement strand
GCGATCAGCTCGCGGACGATTTCCTGCGCTCAACAGGCGCCGACATTAGTGAGGAGCACGGCGAGGCCTATTACGTCCCGAGCCGGGACTTCATTTCGATGCCGGCATTCGCGGCATTCAAAGGGGCGGACCACTTTTACAACGTCGCCTTCCACGAGCTGACGCATTGGACCGGGCATCCGTCCCGTTTAAGCAGGGACCTGAAGCACCGGTTCGGCTCGCGCGACTACGCGGCAGAGGAGTTGGTTGCCGAGCTCGGGGCGGCGTTCCTATGCGCCGAATTTGGATTTGATGGGGACGTGCGGAATGCTGGGTATATCGCGAGCTGGATCGAACTACTGAAGGCGGACAAGCGGGCGTTCTTTACGGCGTGCAGCAAGGCCTCGCAGGCGGCAGAGTACCTGCGGAGCCTCGCACTAAGGGCCCCAGGCGGCGGCCTGAGGGCCCAACCTCCAGTTCAAATCGAGAACGGCAACCTGCTTGCTTCCATATTGCTTCCAGAGCGAGGCGATTTGGAAGCAGCGGCGCAGGGGCGCGCGGGAACATGAGTCCGTTCAAAGGGTTATTGGCGCGCCGGAAGGGATTCGAACCCCTGACCCCCAGATTCGAAGTCTGGTGCTCTATCCAGCTGAGCTACCGGCGCAAACCGCGTGACTGCGGGGGCGGCACCCTAGCGCAAGCGGTACGCCCGAGCGAAGCAGTTTTCGCCAGGTGACTGGATTATGGCGGTAAAAAGCGGTGCAACGAAGCGCGAAACCCTCGCGGGACCTTGAACCGGTCCCTGGGGTTGCCCAGAATTGGTGTGGGACCCCGCCATTCGCGGCGCGCGAAAAGCACCTCGAAGGCCAGGATCAATCGTGTCCGATCGCGTGACGCCTCATCGTTCAGACCGCGAGCACATCCGGCCCAGCGGACCGCGCAATCTCGCGCTCGGCATCGAGCGCATCGGGCTGATTGCGCTGCGCTACCCGGCTGCGCTTGCGATCGCGTTCGTCGTCCTGCTCAGCCTCGCGGCGGTCGGCTTCGAGCGGCTGAAGGTCGACGATTCGCTCAGCCAGCTGTTTCGCTCGGACACGCCCGAATACAAGATCTACGAGGAGGTCACGCACCGCTTTCCGGCGAGCGAATACGACGTGCTGATCGTCGTCGAAGGCGACGTGCTCGCGCGCGAGTCGATCGACAAGCTGCGGGATATGGCCATCGACCTGCAGTTGATCGACGGCACGCGCGGCCTGATCTCGCTGTTCTCCGCGCGCGAGGCGCCGCCGCCCGGCGGCGGCATTCCCCCAGCGCTGTTTCCGCAGACGCTGCCGACGGGCCCTGCCTACGACCAGCTCGTCCAGCGCGTGATGTCGAACGACATCGTCCGCGGCAAGCTGATCTCGGACGACGGCAAGCTCGCGCTGTTCGTGCTCGCGCTCGACCCGCAGGCCGTCGACAACGGCCAGCTTGGCACGATCATCGGGAATGTGCGCTCGACCGTCAAGCAGGACCTCGACGGCAGCACGCTGAAGCCGGAGCTGTCCGGCGTGCCGGTCATGCAGCTAGAGATCCGCAACGCCATCGAGCGCGACCGCCTGATCTACAACACGCTCGGCTTCATCGCCGGCTGCCTGATCGCGGTAACGTTCTTCCGCCGCGTGTCGTTCATGATCATCGCAGCAGGGCCGCCGCTCGCCGCCATCTTGCTCGCGCTCGGCACTTTGGGCTGGCTCGGTTTCCGGCTCAATATGTTCCTCAACGTGATGACGCCGCTTATCATGGTGATCAGCTTCTCCGACTCGATGCAGCTGACGTTCGCCGCGCGCGACCGGCTGATCGCCGGAGACGACAAGTTCGCGGCGTTCCGCACGGCACTCTACGTGGTTGGTCCCGCCTGCGTGCTCACGCATGCGACCGCAGGCGTGTCGTTCATCGCGCTGATGTTCTCGCAGTCCGACCTGATCCGCGCCTTCGGCGAGGCCGGGCTTGTCGCAGTCAGCGTCGCGATGGCCGCAGTGCTGATGATGGTGCCGTTGTTGGGCGTGCTGCTGGTGCGCAAGGAAGCGCACTTTGCCGAACAGGTGCGCCACTCGGACAAGGGTGTCGACGTGCTGCGCCGATTCTGCAGCTGGGTGGCCACGCAGATGGTGACGCGCCCCGGACTCTATACGTCGCTCGCCGTAGCTCTCGTCCTCGCGCTGTCGATAGCCTACACGCAGCTGCAGCCGCGCTATCGTCTGGCCGACCAATTGCCCGACCGTGAGACCGCCGTGCAGGCCGCGCATCGGCTCGATGCCAAGCTCACGGGCGCCAATCCGATCGACGTGCTGATCCAGTTTCCAAAAGGCAAGTCGTTGTACGACACGGAAACGCTTGCCGTGATAAACGACGTGCATCGGCTGGTCGAAAAGACCGCGGGGGTAGGCAACGTCTGGTCCTTGCAGACCCTGCGCGATTGGCTTGCCGAAAAGGCACACCGCTCGGACGTTGCCACGCTGCAGCAGTACGTCGACATCCTGCCGAAATATCTGACGCGTCGTTTCATCTCCGAGAAGGAGGACGCGGTCGTCGTCAACGGGCGCGTGCCGGACATCGACGCGAGCCAACTCCTGCCGGTCATCCACAGGCTCGATCGCGAACTCGAAGGCGTGCGCGCGAAGTACTCCGGCTACACCGTCGACGTGACGGGTCTCTCGGCGATTGCCGCGCGCAACAGCGCGACAATGATCGATCGGCTAAGTCAGGGGCTCACGATCGAGATCGGCTTTGTCGCGGCGTTCATCGGCATCGCCTTCCGTTCGCCCTTCGTGATGCTGGTCAGCATCCTGCCCGGCATCTTCCCGATCGTGCTCGCTGGCGGGCTTCTGCTGGCCCTCGGCACGGGCCTCCAATTCGCAAGCGTCATCGCGCTCACCGTCTCGTTCGGCCTCGGCCTCTCGGCGACGATCCACTTCCTCAACCGTCTGCAGATCGAGGACACCGATCCGGACGACCCGGGCAAAGGCGTCGAACGCGCGACCGTACTGGTCGGCCCGCCGCTGATCCTTACGTCGGCGGTGCTCGCCTGCGGCCTGGCGATGACCGTGTTCTCTGCCCTGCCCTCGCTGCGCATGTTCGGCTGGCTCAGCGCCTTCGCGATGATCGCGGCACTGTTTGCGGACCTATTCATCCTGCGCCCGGTCGCGATGACGCTGAGCAAAGTGGCGCGCCGAATCGGCGGCCGTTCGCTCAGCACCGCGCATCCGAGCAGGCGTGCAGGCGAACACTAATCGGCGGGAGTGATGTTGGGCGCCCGCACGAGTCGCGCCTGCAATACCATCGGCATTCCATCCGCAGGCCGCAGCGTCATTTTCTGGATCGGCCGCACGACGTGATCCGGCGCGAGGTCCCAAATGAAATTCCTCGCCAGCATGGCCAACGCGATCGATGCCTCTTGTAGCGCGAAGGGCGCGCCGATGCACAGCCGCGGTCCCGCGCCGAACGGCAGATAGACGAAGCGGTCGATCTGCTCGCGCTCACCTGGCAGGAAACGGCCCGGATCGAACGCGTCGGGGCGCGTCCAGAGCGAGCGATGGCGGTGCAGCACATACGGCGCGATCACGACCAGAGTGCCGCGGTCGATGTCATGGTCCGCCAGCGTATCGGACCCGAGAGAAACGCGGCTGATCGCGCTGATGGGCGGATAGAGCCGGTTCGCCTCGTCGACGACCGCCCGCGTCACCGGCAGGCGGTCGGCCAAGGTACTCACATCACCGTTGTCCAATTCACGTTCCGCCTCGGCGTGCACGCGCTCGCACCATTCAGGCGCCTGCGACAGGAGGTACAGCGACCAAGTCAGGCAATTCGCCGTCGTCTCGTGACCGGCGGAGATGAAGGTCAGCACATTCGCGCGCACTTCGGCTTCGCTCAAGCCTTCGCCAGTTTCGGGATCACGCGCGTCCAGCAACAGAGTGAGCAGATCGCGCGGCAAGCAATCCGGATTTTCCGCCCTGCGCCGTCGGCGCGCCGCGATCAGGCTGTCGACCGTCTCGTCGAAAAAATGCAGGCTCGCGCGTACGTGCAACCGTGTCGGCCGCGGCACGAAGTCCGGCAGATTGAGCACGTCGAATGGATCGATCCGGCTCGCCGCCTCGAAATAACGCTGCATCGCGATACGGATGTCTTCCCTGCCGGCGCCGATTCCATCGGAAAAGATCGTGCGCTCCAGCACCGACAACGTGAAGCGCGTGATCTCGGCCATGACGTCGATTGTCTGGCCGCATTGCTGCCGCAGCCGGGCGACGAGCGCCTCCGTGGCTGTTACGACTTCGGGCGCAAAGCCAATCACGCTGCGGCGGGCGAACAGGGGGGCGAGTGCCCGACGCTGGACGCGCCAGCGGCGTCCTTCCGCGCTCAAGAGTCCGTCGGCGAGGCCGGCGGATAGGATGCGCCGCTGCATCCAGTCCTTGCGGTAGTTTTCGGCATTTTCCAGCAGGACGCGGCGGATCGCCCCAGGCTCGCTGACCACCAGCGCGCGCGCGAACGGCAAGCCTCCTGCGACAACTGGCTGCTCGAAATGCGCCACCGTCCAGGCCTCCAGCGGGTTAGAGGCGAGCACGCGGATGAGAGCCAGCGTCCCAAGTTGCCGCTCGCGCGGCACCGGGGCCGGAGGTACCCAATGATCAACGGTCTGTAACATAAGAGCTTTTCGCCGCTTTCGTTTGCTCCGCCTTAGAGCGTCGGGACACGAACCAGCGATCACCCAGTCCGGTTCCGTCGTGGCCTTTTAGCAGGCGAAGTTCACGCCTGAACCTTTGGGCAGGTTGAACATTCGTTAGATTGGGGCCTTACCCACGCAGGTGATCGGAATGCGTGCGCGAAAGCGAAGTCCAGCCGCTTTTGGGGCCGGCGTCGGCATCGCAATGCTCACGGCGTCGGCCGTCTCGGCCGCGCCATCGCCCGCAGGCGAGTGGATGATCGCCAAAGGCGAAGCGATCATCCGTATTGTCGATTGCGGTGGTCACTATTGGGGTCTTGTCGCCTGGGAGCAGAAACCGGGCGGCGTCGATTCAAAAAACCCAAATTCCGCACTCCGCAACCGCTCGACATTGGGCATGCCGATCCTGCTCGGCATGTCTCCCCGCGCCGGCGCGCAGGCGACCTGGAACGGACAGATTTACAATTCGGAGGACGGCCGCACTTACGACGGGCGGATCAGCCTCACCGCCCCGGATAAGTTGCGGGTCGAAGGATGCGTGCTCGGCTTCCTGTGCGGCGGCGAAGATTGGCATCGCGTCAGCGGCACTACAGCCATGGCAGCTTCCGGCAAGCCAAAGGCTGGCATCACCGCGGCCGTCGCAAAAGAGACGCCGGCCCGTGTTTGCTCAGAGGTGCTCCGTCGACATTGAGCTGTCGTCGATCTCGCGCGGTGCGCCCATCAGCGCAGGCTGGAACAGCACTGCGGCGCCCATCGTGCACACGAGCGACAATGCCAGCAGTGTGCCCATGCTCGACGTGCCTGGATGACTCGACAGGCACAGACTGCCGAAGGCGGTCGCGGTCGCCAGCGCGCTCCAGATCACCGCGCGTGTCAGGCTCGATTGCAAGAGCTTGGTCGCGCCCGCGCGCCACGCCATGATGTAGTAGATCTTGAACGCGACGCCCACGCCGAGCAGCAGCGGCAGTGCAATGATGTTGGCGAAGTTGAGCGGCATACCGACGAGGACGCAGAGTTCGAGCGTCAAGATACCCGCGAGCAATAATGGGACGAGCGTCAGCAGCACGTCGGTGAGCCGGCGCAGCACAATCCAGAGCAGGATCGCGATGGAGATCAACGCGTAAATGCCCGCGTGGACGAAAGCCGATACGACGGTCTCGCCGGATTCCAGAATTGAGATCGGCCCGCCTGTCGCGTTCGGATAGGCGCCGCTGACGGCGCGCGCAAACTGACGCAGAACGGCGGTGTCGTTCGGATTGCCTTTGGGGAAGACTTGCACGCGCGCTTTGCCGTCCGCCGTCACCCATTGCGCCTTCAGATGCGGCGGCAGGTTTTCCTCGCTAACCGGCGAGGCTTGCAGGAAGTCGGCAAGTTGATTGAGGTTGACCTTTAACGGAACGAGCAAGGCCGCGGCAACGCGTTCGCGCAACGTTTCGGGCGCTTTTGCAAGTGCGGAAACCGCCGTCGCAAGCTTGCGTGCCGCTGTCGCGCCCGGGCCTTGCGTCGTGCCGGCCAGGCGGTCGAGGCGGGCGGCGAGCTTCGTCAATGCGTCGACGTTCTCCGCATCGGTCGGCGGCTCACCTTCGCCTGGCTCACGCAAGGATTCTCCGATCGCCTTGTCGAGCGCTTTGATGTCGGCGAGCTTCTCGTCCTGTCCCTGCGGCACGAAGCTCAGAAACGTCATCGTACGGCCGACCTCGGGCATCTTCTCCAGGTCGGCGGCGACGGGGGCCGCGTCCGCGAGCGTCGGCACGACCACACTGAGCGCATTGACGCCGATGTTCGGATCGGTCTGGACGTCGAGCAGGGTCGCGACGGCTTCGGTGTGCGGGTTGCGCAGATGAATCGGATCGAAATCGAAGCTCAGCCAGTACAAGAGCGGCAGCCCGATTAGCGCGACGCCGACAGTGCCCGCAACCACGGCGATGCGGTGCCGCTGCAGAAAATCGTCAAGGGGTGCGAGTTGGCTATAGCCGACCGGCTCGGGTTCGCCTTCCGGCTTCATGATCATGATCAGCGCCGGGAGCAGCGTCATGCTGGTCAGGTAGGCAATGATCATGCCGACGCCGGCGATCTGGCCGAGTTCAGAGAGACCGAGATAGTCGGTCGGCAGAAATGACAGAAAGCCGGCGGCGACCGCGGCAGCGGCTAGGGTCAGTGGTACGCCGATGTCGTTCGCAGCGCGGACGAGGGATTCCTGCAAATCCGGACAATCGTGCCGCTCGGCGCGGTATTTGACAGAGAACTGGATTCCGAAATCGACTCCGAGACCGACGAACAGCACGGCGAACGCGACCGAGATCATGTTCAGCGCGTCGACCATCAGGATGCCGAGCGCGGCTGTGATGGCGAGCCCCGCGAACAGATTGAGGAAGACGGCGAGGATGATCCGCTTCGACTTCAGCGCCAGCCACAGGATCACCAGCACGATCGCCACCGTGCCGATGGTGTTAACCCAGGCGCCTTCTTGCAGCGTCGAGAATTCCTCGTCGCCCATCGGGACCAAGCCGGTAAGGCGCACGCGCGCTCCAAACCGTTCGGCGAGATGCAGGTCTCTAGCGGCCTCCCGAATTGCCGTGCTGGAGGCGCGGCCGGGCTCGAGCTGGGAGAAGTCGAGCACCGGTTCGGTTTCGATGAAATGGCGAAGCTGACTTGCTGCAGGTTTCTCGCCGGTCAGCAACTCCTGCCAGGAAAAGAACGCCGGCTTGCCCGCGAGCCCCTGCTCGATCGTATTGGCGGCCATACTCATGGGCCGCTGCATGGCATCCAGCGTGAGTTTGCCCTGCTGAACGCCGGTGAGCCCGAGCCCGAGCGCGGACGCGAGGCCGCGCAGGCTCTGGTCGCTGGCGAGGACATCGATAATCGGCGCGGCTTGAGCGAGACCTTGCGTGAACTGCTTCACTTCCGCTGCCGGGCGGAACAGAAGACCGTTGCGGGTGAAGAACTTATTGCCGGCCAGATCCTCTACGGACTTGAACAGGTCCGGCCGATTCTGAAGGTGACTCGTCAACTCTCGCGCTGCTGCGGAAGCCAATTCCGGCGTCGGCGCATCGACAACCGCCAAAGTGGACTGGAAATTGCCGGGAAATTCACGCTCGAAGGCAGCCTCCCGCTGCCGCCAGGGCAGGTCCTTGGAAATGAGCTTGTTGATGTCCGTGTCGATCGCGAAATGGCTGGCCGCATAAACGCTCGAAAGGATCGCGCTCACCATCACCACGGCAATCACAAGCCACGGAAATCGCGTACAAAATCCAACCAGACGGGCAACTGCTGTTTTAAGCATCAGGAGATAAACACCATTTTACGCGCTACGCTTGTGATTAGAGCGCGGCCGAAACCGCGGGCCGCGGGCCGGGAACTATTGCAAGCGGCGCTAATTATCCGTCATCGAATGCCTTTTCGAGGCGAATGAATGACATGCCCGTGGGGGGGCAGGCCGCTGAAGCGCTACGAAAAGGGCCTCAATCCGCCCCACCGCGCGCTTCCTTCAGTAAGGGTGAGTTCCGCATGACAGCAGCACATTCATTGTCTGCCACCCAGACCTGCCCGCTTCTGGACACGTTGCAGACTCCCGCCGACTTACGTCGACTCCAACCTGACCAACTGCAGCAAGTTGCCGATGAACTCCGGAGCGAGACAGTCAACACCGTCGCAGTCACGGGTGGCCATCTCGGGGCGAGCCTGGGCGTGATCGAACTCACCGTGGCGTTGCACTACGTCTTCGACACCCCTCGTGACAAGCTAATCTGGGACGTTGGGCATCAGGCTTACCCGCACAAGATTTTGACCGGTCGCCGCGACCGTATCCGCACCTTGCGGCAGGTCGGCGGTCTTTCCGGCTTCACCAAGCGCGCCGAGAGCGAGTACGACTGCTTCGGCGCCGCGCATTCTTCAACATCGATTTCCGCCGGGCTCGGCATGGCGGTCGCGCGCGACCTCGCCGGCGAAGACCACAACGTGATCTGCGTGATCGGCGACGGCGCGATCTCGGCCGGCATGGCGTATGAAGCCATGAACAATGCCGGCGCGCACGGGCGGCGTCTGATCGTCATCCTTAACGACAACGAAATGTCGATCGCGCCGCCGGTCGGGGCGATGTCGTCCTATCTGACACGATTGCTGTCGAGCCCCGCGTACATGCAGCTGCGAGACATCGGCAAACAGGTTGCCGAGCATCTACCGCCATTCCTGAAAGAACGCGCGCTGCGCGCGGAAGAATTGGCGCGCGGATTAGTGACGGGCGGAACGCTCTTTGAAGAGCTCGGCTTCTATTACGTCGGCGTGGTCGACGGACACGACGTCAACCAGCTCGTGCCGATCCTGCGGAATGTGCGTGACGCGAAAGAGGGGCCCATCCTCGTTCACGTGCGTACGCAGAAGGGGAAAGGCTACGCGCCGGCTGAAAATTCCGCCGACAAGTATCACGGCGTGGTCAAGTTCGACGTTGCGACTGGAAAGCAGACGAAATCGACGTCGACTGCGCCTTCCTACACCAAGGTGTTCGGCACCTATTTGGTGAAAGAGGCGCAAAAGGACGATCGTATCGTCGGCATCACTGCCGCAATGCCGAGCGGCACGGGGATCGACATTTTTGCAAAATCCTTTCCACAACGAGCATTCGATGTCGGTATTGCCGAGCAGCACGCTGTGACGTTCGCGGCAGGATTGGCGACCCAAGGCTTCAAGCCGTTCTGCGCCATCTATTCCACGTTCCTGCAGCGTGCATACGACCAGGTCGTGCACGATGTGGCGATTCAGCGCCTGCCGGTCCGCTTTGCGATGGACCGTGCAGGCCTCGTCGGAGCCGACGGACCGACGCATGCCGGCTCGTTCGACGTGACCTATCTTGGCTGCCTGCCGGGCTTCGTGATCATGGCCGCAGCCGACGAGGTCGAGCTCGCGCACATGGTCGCCACCGCCGCGCAGATCGACGACCGGCCGTCCGCCTTCCGCTATCCGCGCGGCGACGGCTTGGGCCTCCCGCTGCCCGAGCAGGGCAGCCCGCTCGAGATCGGCAAAGGGCGCATCGTGCGCGAAGGCTCGACGATCGCCCTGCTATCATTCGGCGCCCGTTTACCCGAATGCATGAAGGCGGCGGACATGCTCGCGGCACAGGGAATGTCAACCACAGTCGCGGATGCCCGCTTTGCAAAACCGCTGGATTCCGATTTAATCCTGCGGCTTGCGCGTAACCACGAACTGCTGATCACCATCGAAGAAGCGGCGATCGGCGGTTTTGGTGCGCAGGTCCTTCAGCTTCTCGCCGAACAGGGCGCGCTCGAGCAGCCCGGCTTCAAGGTGCGTTCGATGATCCTGCCTGACATGTTCATTGATCAGGATTCCCCGACCGCGATGTACGCGCGCGCCGGGCTCGATGCCAACGGCATCGTGGCCAAGGTGTTCGAGGCGCTCAATGTCGCGCCTGGCCTGCAACCTCTGTTGCCGGTCGGGGCTCGCGCCGACCGCGTGCTGCGCGGCGTGAACGGAGGGGCCGTATGAGGGTCGTTCTCGCTCAGCCGCGCGGCTTCTGCGCGGGAGTGGTGCGCGCGATCGAAATCGTCGAGCGCGCGTTGGAGAAGTATGGCCCGCCGGTCTATGTGCGGCACGAGATCGTGCACAATAAATGGGTCGTCGACGCGCTGAAGGCGCGCGGCGCGAAGTTTGTCGAGGACCTGACGGAAGTGCCGCCCGACGGCATCACCATCTTCAGCGCGCACGGCGTGGCGAAGAAGGTCGAACTCGAAGCGCAGGAGCGCGGCCTGCATGTCCTCAACGCCACGTGTCCGCTTGTCTCGAAGGTCCACACTCAAGGCCGCCATTATCTTCGAAAGGGTCGCACGGTCGTACTAATCGGCCATGCCGGTCATCCAGAGGTGGAAGGCACCCTCGGGCAGATTCCCGGCGAGGTACTTCTTGTTCAGCGCGAAATGGACGTCGACGCGCTCGAACTCGCACCGGACACGCCGATCGCGTATGTCACCCAGACAACGCTCAGCGTGGACGACACCAAAGGCATCATCGCCGCGCTGTTCCGGAAATTCTCCGACGTCGTGGGCCCGGGGACAGAGGACATCTGCTATGCGACACAAAATCGCCAGATGGCCTTGCGTGAACTGAGCCAGCAGGTCGATGTGATCTTCGTCGTCGGCGCGGCGAATAGCTCCAACTCGAATCGCCTGCGCGAGATCGGATTGGAGGCGGGCGTGCCGACCTACCTGATCGCCAACGGCTCCGAGATCAGAGCCGAATGGGTCGAGGCGGTCGAGGCGGTCGGCATTACGGCCGGCGCATCGGCGCCGGAAGTGATGGTGATGGATGCGATCGAGGCCCTGCGCAAGTTCGGGCCGGTGGAACAGGTTTCGGCTCTGGCGGGACGTGAGGAGAATATGGAATTCCGCGTTCCGGTCGAGCTTCTGGATGTTAAGAACGCAAGTAAAATAGGTAAGGACGGTAGCCTTGGGCATTCCTCTCTTGCAAAAGTTGATTGTGGGTAGCTACGTCGTTCGTCAGCGTCTCGCAGGCCGCAAACGCTATCCGCTGGTGTTGATGCTGGAGCCCTTGTTCCGGTGCAATCTCGCCTGCGCGGGCTGCGGCAAGATCGATTATCCCGACGAAATCCTGAACCAACGCATTTCGGTCGAGGACGCGCTCGGCGCGGTCGACGAATGCGGCGCGCCGGTCGTGTCGATCGCCGGCGGCGAGCCGCTGCTGCACAAGGAATTGCCGCGGATCGTCAAGGGCATCATCGATCGCAAGAAGTTCGTCTATCTCTGCACCAATGCGCTGCTGATGGAAAAGCGCATGAAGGACTACACACCGAGTCCGTATTTCGTGTGGTCGGTGCATCTCGACGGCGACAAGGAGACACACGACCGGTCGGTCTGCCAGGAAGGCACCTACGAGCGCGCGGTCGCCGCGATTAAGGAAGCCAAAGCCAAAGGCTTCCGCTGCAATATCAATTGCACTCTGTTCAACAACGCCGATCCAGAGCGGATGGCCAAGTTCTTCGATAGCGTGATGGAAATGGGCGTTGACGGCATCACCGTGTCGCCGGGCTACGCCTACGAGCGCGCGCCCGACCAACAGCACTTTCTCAACCGGCAGACGACGAAGCAGATCTTCCGCGACATCTTCAAACGCGGAAACGGCGGCAAGAAGTGGTCGTTCAGCCAGTCCGACCTTTTCCTCGATTTCCTCGCCGGTAATCAGACCTATCACTGCACACCGTGGGGAAACCCAACGCGCACGGTATTTGGCTGGCAGCGGCCCTGCTACCTCGTCGGCGAAGGCTATGCCAAGACCTTCAAGGAACTGATGGAGGGCACCGACTGGGATTCCTACGGCGTCGGCCATTACGAGAAGTGCGCCGACTGCATGGTACACTCCGGCTTCGAGGCGACTGCCGTCAACGATTCGATCAGCCATCCGTTGAAGCTGTTCAAACTACGCAAGGGCGTGAAGACGGACGGGGCGATGGCGCCGGAGGTCGACATGTCGAACCAGCGCCCGGCGCAATACGTCTTCTCACGGCACGTGCAGGAAAAGCTTTCGGAGATCCGCGAGGAGAAGGCGCGCGCCAAGGAAGCGCCCCAGCCGATGGAAGCGGCGGAGTAGGTTTCAGGAAGTTCAAATGAAAATGCCCGGCATCACGCCGGGCATTTTCTTTTCCCGAAGCCCGTCATGGTCCGAGAAGGCAAACGATTCAGCTCCTTCAATGGATACCCCGCTTTCGCGGATATGACGGCTGTGCGGCGCTCGCTACATCCCAAACTCAAATCGTCGCACACTGCCCTTCAGCGTCCGATAACGCGCCAGCGCCCAGAGCGGGAAGTATTTGCGGTAGCCGTGATAACGCAGGTAGAAAACGCGCGGGAAACCGGTGCCGGTGTAGAGCTCCTCATCCCACAGACCGTGCTCAGCTTGCGTGTCGATCAGATATCGAATGCCGCGCGCGACCGCCGGGTGCCCCACCTCACCCGAGGCCATCAGCGCGAGCGATGCCCAGGCCGTCTGCGACGACGTGCTTGGCGCCTTCTCGTAACCGCCATAGACGAGCTTGTAGCTGTCGCAGTCCTCGCCCCAGCCGCCGTCTTCGTTCTGAATTGAGACGAGCCAGTGCACCGCCTTGCGGATCACCGGATGCGTGTATGGCAGGCCAGTGGCGTTGAGCGCGCACAGCACCGACCAGGTGCCGTAGATGTAATTCACGCCCCAACGTCCGTACCAGCTCCCGTCGTCCATCTGCTCGCCGACGAGATAAGCGATGCCGTGCTTGATCGCAGGATCGTCGTGCTTCGCACCGAGTTGCACCAGCGCCGACACGCAGCGCGCGCCGACATCCTCGGTCGGCGGATCGACCAGCGCGCCGTGATCGGCGAACGGAATGTTGTTCAGGTACTGGTACGTATTGTCGATGTCGAAGGCCGCCCAGCCGCCGTTGCGGCTCTGCATGCCGCGCACCCACTCCTCCGCGCGCACGAGCACCGTGTCGTAATCGCGCGTGCCGGTCGTCTTGCGCAGCCGGTCCATCGCC
>Ga0207783_1000130_pt1 | contig 13557 bp, 10 predicted proteins | sample LuqExpMetageno63_FD_187820 | JGI IMG/M metagenome (GOLD analysis project Ga0207783, IMG submission 187820) | Tropical forest soil microbial communities from Luquillo Experimental Forest, Puerto Rico - Sample 63 (SPAdes) | ecosystem: Environmental > Terrestrial > Soil > Tropical forest ... | reverse complement strand
ACCGGGACGTCAGCATTTTAATCGCCCTTGCCAGATCGACGAAGCCCTCAACGGAAATCTCTTCAGCCCGTGAGGTCGGATCGAGCCCGGCCGCGTCGAGCAAAGCAATCGGATCGACGCCGAGCGACTTCAAGCTCTGCCGCAGCATCTTGCGGCGCTGACCGAAGGCGGCTTCGGTCACGCGCTGCAACGCGCGCGCGTCACACGCGAGCGGCTCGGTTCGCGGCGTAAGCCGCACGACCGAGGACGTCACCTTCGGGGGCGGCACGAACGCGGACGGCGCCACGTCGAACAGGATCTTCGCTTCCGTCCGCCAGCCGGCAAGCACGGCGAGACGGCCGTACGATTTGCCGCCCGGCTTCGCCACGATGCGCTCGGCAACTTCGCGCTGAAACATCAGCACCATCATCTCGTACCAGGGCGGCCACGGCTCGATTGTCAGCCAGTTCACCAAGAGCGCGGTGGCGATGTTGTACGGAAGGTTGGCAACGATGCGTGCCCGCTCCGGCCCGAGCAGCGCGGGGATATCCGTCGAGAGCGCGTCGCCTGCGACGACGTCGAGCCGTCCGGGATAGCGCTCGCTGATTTCGCCGATCGCAGCGAGTGCGCGTTCGTCGCGTTCGATCGCGATCACGCGCCGCGCGCCGAGCGCGAGCAACGCGCGCGTGAGCCCGCCCGGTCCGGGCCCAATCTCCACCACGGTCACGCTTTCCAGTGGCTCGGCCGTACGTGCGATCCGCGTCGTCAAATTGAGATCGAGCAGAAAATTCTGACCGAGCGATTTTTTCGCCGACAGCCCATGCCGCCGGATCACCTCGCGCAGCGGATTGAGATCGTCGATCTGCGCCATGTCTATGCGGCGGCCGGTGTCATGCGCGCGGCAAGCTTGAGCGCCGCCAACAGGCTCGACGGATCGGCGCGGCCCGTACCGGCGAGATCGAAGGCCGTGCCGTGATCCGGCGAGGTGCGCACAAAGGGCAGGCCGAGCGTGACGTTGACGCCGTGGTGGAAGGCGAGTGTCTTGATCGGAATCAGCGCCTGGTCGTGATACATGCAGAGCGCTGCGTCGTAGGTCGCGCGCGCGGCACTATGAAACATAGCGTCGGCGGGGAGCGGTCCGCGCGCATCAATTCCTTCGGCTTTCAGGCGTTCGATCGCAGGCGCAACGACCTCCACGTCTTCGCGGCCGATCGTGCCGTCTTCGCCGGCATGCGGATTGAGGCCTGCGATCGCGAGGCGCGGATGCGTGATGCCGAAACGCGCCGTCATGTCACGCGCAACGATACGACCGGTCTCGACGATCAGATCGGCGGTCAATGCGCTCATAACGTCGCACAGCGGAATGTGGATCGTCACGGGTACGACGGCGAGTTCCGGTGACCACAGCATCATCACGGGCCGCACCGGCGTGCCCGTCATCTCTTCCGCGAGCCGCGCCAGATATTCAGTGTGGCCCGGATCGGGAAAACGCGCCTGATAGAGCACGGATTTGGCGATCGGATTGGTGACCACGGCAGCGGCACGCCCGGCGAGCACATCGGCCACCGCGGTGCGGATCGCGCCGATCGCAGCCGGCGCGCTGCTGGGGTCGGGACGGCCGGCGCGCGCAGTCACGCGGAGGCCGTACGGCACGACCGGCAGCGCGCGGTCGAACACTAACCGGCTGTTGGTCGGAGTGGTCTCCACGATGGGTACGGAAAGCCCGAGCGCGTACGCGCGTGCGCCGATGAAAGCAGGATCGCCGAGAAGATAAAAGGGCGGTGCGGCAAGTTCGCGGCGCTTCGACCAGATCGCCAGCGTGAGGTCGGGGCCGATCCCAGCCGGCTCCCCGAGCGTCAGCGCGAGCGGCAGGTTCATTTATTCTTGGTTTCCTTGTACTCGATCATTGCCTGCTTGCGGATCTCGTCGAGATAGCGCTTCGATTCCGCTTCGAATTTCTTTGCGAAAATCTGCTGGCGCGCTTCGTTCTTTGCCGGCGAGTCGGATTTGCTCGCCTTCTTCTCGCACAGGGCGAACATCTGGATGCCTTGTTGCGTGATCTCTGGCAAGGTGAGCTTGCCGACGTCCATTTTCGCTAGCAACTCGCGAAATTGCGATGGCAGATCGGCGGACGAGCGTGTTACCGGCTCGCGCACTGCCACGTCGCGGAGCGAACGCGCCAGCGGCAGCCCCTGCTCGCAGGAGGTGAAGCGATTGCGCAGGTTTTCGATTTCCTGACGCTTGGCATTCAAAACGCCTTCCGAAATTCCGTCCGGGGTGAGCACGACGACGGGATAGAGCTTGTAGATATATCCTTCCGAATTGGCGGCGTCGGCGCCAGTCACCATCGTGTTGCTAATGTCGGCCTCGCTTACCTGTAAGGTGGCGCCGAACTTGCCTCGCACGAGTTGATTCCAGGTGAGCTCCGCGCGAATGCGCGCCTTCAGCGTGGCGGGCAGAATGCCTGAGTGCTGCAGCATCTGATCGAACTGCTGCGCCGACAAATGCTGGCGCGTCGCCATGGTTTGATAGGCCTCGTCGATTTCCTTGTCGGGGACCTCAAAACCATAGCTCTTCGCTTTGCTGAGCTTGATGCGGTCGTTAATCAGCTCGTCAATTACCTCCTGTCGGGCAGGTGTCTTGTGCGTCGACTCCGCGATCAGTTTGCTGCGCTGCGCGATGTCCAGCTCGGTAATGGGTGACCCGTTCGCGATCACGACGACCTGGGCGCTGGCCGCCGCCGGCAGAAGCAGCGCGGCTGCCAGCAAGCCTGCCGCCATCCAGCGCGGCTTGCGCCGTTCGGAAAAGAGAAGGGGCGTGCGTGAATCCGTCATCTCGTTCTTCTTCACTTTCAAGTTGGTGACCGGCTGGCGTCGCGTCGACGCGGCGGTGACCACTAGAGTCCTGGAGCGTTGATCGGACTGTTCGTGCTGCTCACGTTCTGTGTCGTGGTCGTGCTGCCCAGCGTCCGCAGGCTCAGTTGCAGCATGATCTGCTGGTTGGTCACGACCGTCGGGCCGCTATAGGAATACCCTGTCAGGTAATTCACGGCCAAGATGAGGCAGTCGTCGATATAGCCGACGCCGAAATTGGTCCCGCTGAACTTGCCAGCGTTGAGATCGTAGCGGGCGCCGCCGAACACCACCCAGTCGGATGTGAGCTTGTAACGGGCGGTGCCCAGAATACCCTGGCGGCGATCGAGGAACCCGATTTCCGGCTGGGCGGCGTAGTCGCCGTACAGCAGGCTCACAGTCCAGCGTTCGAATGCGGCGGTCGTCTCCAGTTCGAGCCGGTTCACATCGAAGGTGCTCTGGTCGAGGCGGGCGCGCGAACTGAAGGTGAGCGTCTGGTTCGGCCGATAGGAGATGCTTGTCACGTAGTCCGAGAGCCGCGTGTCGAGGCCGCTCTGCAGGCCGGTATTGACCGGGTCGGCCAAAGCATACGAGTTCTGGCCAAAGAGCTGGTAGGACTGGCCGAAGACCGCGGTGACAGCGCCGCTCTTGGTGAACTGCGCGGTGTATTGCACCCCGTAGTTCGCGCGCCCGCCGCCTTCGACGCGGTCCCAGCCCGAGAACTTGTCTACCCGGAACAGATTGCTGGTGTCGAAGATCAGGCTCTGCGTATCTTCGATTGGCCAGCGGCCGACCTGCGGTTCGTTCGGGCGGGCGATTACCTGCGCCATCGGGGTGACCGTCTGCGTGCCCCATGATTGGACGCTAATGAAGGGATATTTATACTCGAAGCCGACGGCAGGCATCGCGCGCACGAGATTGCTGTCGCCGGTCTGGATGAAGTTGGCGACGTTCGGATCGTTGTTGATCTGCATGCTCGCCGCATCGGCGCTCACCGACGCGAACGGTGTGAACACCTCGCCGATCGAGTCGGTGAAGCTCGCGCTCCATTCGGTCTTGCCGGAGAGGCGGTTGTAATCGCCGGGGATGCCGCGCAAGACACAGTTCTGCCGCGGATCGGCGGAAACAAAGGTGCAGTTTGGTGTCGGAGAGCTGGTGTTGACCGTGTTTTGCGTCGCCTGATTTATTGCCTGAAAATCCGCCTGCTGGCGCGAGAGGCTGGTGAAATTGAGATTGTAGCCGAGCTGCCCGCCGAGGATCGGGTGGTCGAAAGTGTAATCGTAGTTGATCACCGGATGGATGACCGGAATCTGGCTCTGCTGATCGAGCGAAGAGAAGCCGAGATAATAGATTGAGCGCGCGTCGAAATAGCTGCGGTTTCCGGCGCCCGTCAGATAGAGCTGCGACACGCCTTCGGTGGTGACCGACAGCCGCTCGGGATTCGGCCGATACGCCGACAGGCTAGGGCTGTAATCTTGCAGGAAGAATTTGTCCGAGAGCGCGATCGCTTCCCAGCCCCACGTCCATTGCTTGTTGATGGCGAATTTTCCTTCGCCTTCGATACTGCCGCGCCATGTGCGGTTAGCGTCGCCGACGAACTTTTCCGGATTGGTCTGATCGATGCCGGACGCGCGGATCGCATAGGCGCCGTCGAGCAGCCGTTGGCGGAATTCGCCCTGCCACAGGACGCCTTCGTTCGTGGTGATCTTGGGCGCGAAGGTCGCGTCGTAGTTCGGCGCGATCGCCCAATAGTACGGGATTTCGACGCCGAAGCCGTACGTCGCGCTGCTGACCGTCCCGGTCGGCATCAAGAAGCCGGTTTTCCGCTTCACCGTCGGATCGGGCGCGGAGAAGTAGGGCAGCCAGACGATCGACTTGCCGAAGAAATCGAGGCTCGCGTCCTCGAAATAGATCATCTTTTCGTTCTGATCGTGGATGATGCGCGCCGCCTTCACTTGCCAGAGCGGTGGCTTCTTCGGGTCGTCCTTGCACGGCTCGCAGGCGGTATACACGCCATTGTGGAAGACCGAGAAGTTGCCCTTCATGCGCTCGGCGCGCGCCGCCGCCATGCGCGTCTGATCGGGGGTGTCGAGGCGAAGAGAGTCGACGAAGCCGTCGCGGTAGTCGTCGGAGAGATCCATGATCTCGCCGAAGGTGACCCGGCCTTCGGCGTCGGTCAGCCGGACGTTGCCTTCGGCATGTAGACGCTTCGTGTTCTGGTCGTACACGACGCGGTCGGCTTCCAGCGTCGAACCGGCATAGTAGATCTGGACATTGCCGACCGCTGCGATACGATTATTCGAATAGTCGTAGTTGATCTCGCGCGCCTGCACGAGCATCTGCTTCTGCGCCTCCGCCGGGACGGCCTTCTTGGGCGGCTCGGGGCGCGTCGGGAATTGCAGCAGTTGGGCGGTTTGGGCGGATGCCGGCACGAGCGAGAGCACTTCCGCCGCCGCGATGAAAGCGAGGACGGTCACCAGGCGCAATGCACCTCGGCGTAAGGTTGGGGGCGCCGGCCGACGACCCGCCATTAGCCGTCCTCCTGGTACAGCAGTGCGAGCAGCCCCGTGAGGCCGCCGACGATCACAGGAAGCCACGCCGCGGTGACGGGGTGCATCAGCTCGGCCTTGCTCAAGTCGTCGGTCATTTTCGAGAGGACATAAAGCAGAAACCCAGATGCCACGCCACTCAAAACCATTTTTTGTACCCCGCCGAAGCGGAAAAGCCGTAGACTGACTGCCGCGGCAAGAAAAACCATCGCCGCAAGCATGAACGGACGGGCGATCAGCTTCTGAAACTGCAATCTATACCCGGCTGCTTCCAGTCCAGCGTGCTCGGCGATCTTGATGTACAGCGGTAATTCCCAGAATGGGACGGTTTCGGGCGTGGCAAAGCTTTCCCGGACCTGCTCGGGCGTGAGATTGGTCTTCAGGCGGTACTCCGGCTGATCCACGGGCATCTGGCCGACATCGTAGATGCGGACGTCCTGCAACACCCAGACGCCCGGTTTGAGCTCTCCCGAGCGCGCCTCGACCCGGCCGACGAAGTGCCCCTCCTTATCGAAGGAGAACAGCGAGACAGCGTTCAGGTGGACGCCCTGCTCGAGCGTGCTCTTCGCGCTCAGGATGGTATCGCCCTGTTCGCCGTGCTGGTTGAGCCAGAAGGTGTGGCCGCCGCCGCCGATGGTGTTCTCCATGCTCTGGCCGAACACTTCGGATTCGTAACGCTTGGAGACTTCGCGCAATGTGGCGGACAGCGGGTTGTAGACGGTCGTCGCGAACACGCCGATGATAAAGGCGACCAGCAGTGCCGGGGTAATGAATTGCCAGGCGGACACGCCGGCCGCCCGCGCGACGACGAGTTCGAGACGTCGCGACAGATCGAGGTAGCAGGACATGGCGCCGATCAAGATGCAAAACGGCATAATGAGCTCGACGATCTGCGGCACACGGTAAAACGAAATCTTCGCGACGATGACGGCGGAGGCGCCGGGGATGTCGCCCGCGCGCCGCATCACCTCGATGTAATCGAGCAGCGCGACCAGCAGGAAGATGCCGAGGAATACGAGCGTCACCGTCGTCAGGAAGCGAAGACCGAAGTAGCGCGCCAGCGTTCCGCCGAGAATGGACATGCTTACCTCATGTCCGACTGAAGCGTTGCGTGAGCGCGGTGGTAAGCGTGGTCGCGATACGGTCGATGAACGCCGGCGGTTCGAGAATGATGCCGCGGTGGATCACAAACAGGCCGAAGCCGACGGTCAACGCCATGGCGATATACTGGAGCGACAGCATCCATGGCGCGTTGACGCCGAACACTGTTGACGCAAAGCCCACCAGCCGCAGCAGCCCGACGCCGGTGATCGCGCCGAGGAGCGACATGTTGCGGCTCTGGCGGGTCGTGCGGGGCGCGCCGAGATAAGCGAACGCGATCACCACGAAGGCCAGTGGATAGAGCGGCGCGATCAAACGATCATGCAATTCGGCGCGGAATTGGCCGGGTTGTTCGACAAAGAGGGGGTCCTTCGGGTCTGGAAACAGCAATTGCCACAGGTAGCGCTCGCGGATGGAATATTTCACCGCCTGCGCGCCGCTGGAAAACTGGGAGAGATCGAAGGCGTAACGGTCGAACCGAACCATCGTCGGATCGCGCTGATTGGCCTCCTGCCGCTGTGCTACCCCGTTCTGCATAACGAGAAAGGTGGCGCCATCGCGCTCGACCAGTTCGCCCCGCTCGGCGAAGACAGTGGCGCGCTCTTTGGGATTGCGCTGATCATCGACGAAAATTCCGTACAAATCGCCGTTCGGTCGCCGCTCGCGCAATCGGATGGTCACGCCGGGTTGGAGTTCGAGGAAGCGTCCCGGCTGCAGCACCGTCGTCACCACATTCGTGCGCACCTCGGTGATCCAGTCGCGCAGCATGCGCAGCCCCTTGGGCGCGAAATAGGCGCCAATGATCCCCACGATTAGCGAGACGACGATCGCAACGTTCAGAAAAGCCCTGAACAGCCTCCATGGCGACATGCCGGCGGCATTCATCACAATGATCTCGGAATCGCTGCAGAGCTTATTCAAGACATGCGCGACGACGATCAGCAGCGCGATCGGCGCGATGACGAGCACCAACAGCGGAATGATCAGGCCTGTGATGCCGATGAAGACCAGGATCGTCTGGCCCTGGCTCGTCATGATGTCGAAGTCGCGCAGCGCCTGGGTGACCCAGATCACCGCCGTCAGGCTGACGAGCACGATCATGAACGCACCGAAGGTGGTGCGAAAAATATAGCGGCTGATCGAGCCCATCCGCAGCGCGTTCCCCGACCCGGCGCGTACGCCGTCATGCCGCCCGGCACCCCACCGGACGCGCGGCACGTTTGAATTCGAACCCTTACCCCCGCACAGGTAAATCTATCGGCCGACATCGTGGCCTGGGGAAGGCAGGGCCAGACCGTATGGATAACAAAAACTTAAAGCGGGAGCACGAGTTAGAGGCGGCACAGCTGGGCCGAAACGGCGATTCTGATAAGCGTGGAGCGCGGGTGCCACACTGCCTCCGGACTAAGCGTAATCGAATGCATAAGAGGCGATCTCAGGCTTTGCATCCGGCGGAGCGCTGCGCCATACGGTGGTTCCTTCCAAGTCCTTGATGAGGTACCTCATGACCGCCGCCCCGAAGCTCGGATTCGGCTCTTTTTCCACCCCGACGAAGGGCGTCCTGATCGTGTTTTGCGACGATAGGTTGGCGTTCGGGCCCGCTACTCGGAAAACGCTCGGCCGCGCGGCTGATCTCGTCGCGCGAGCCGCCCGTGCAGAGGGGTTCAAGGGGAAATCGGGCGCCGCCCTGGACCTGCTCCTGCCGGAAGGCCTGAGGGCCGAACGCCTGGTGGTGATCGGGATCGGAAAGGCCGCCGATTTCAAGCCGCGCGATGCGGTCAAGCTCGGCGGCGGCGCCATGGGCCGCGTGCCGAAGGCGGCCGAGGACGTCACGATCTTTGCGGAACTGCCAGCCGGCGCACTCGATCCGGGGCAGGCGTCCGAGCTCGCGCAAGGCGTCATGCTGCGCGCCTATTCGTTCGACCGCTACAAGACCAAGCGCAAGGATGAGGACAAAGCTTCGCAGAAGCGGTTCATCACCATTACGGTCGGCGACGTCGCGGCTGCCAGAAAGGCCTACGCGCGGCGCGAGGCGGTGAATGGGGGCGTCCTGCTCGCGCGCGATCTGGTCAACGAACCCGCCAACGTCCTCTATCCGGAAGAGTTCGCGCGCCGTGTGCGCGCGCTGAGCAAGAGTGGACTTGACGTCGAAGTGCTCGACGTCAAGGCGATGAAGAAGCTGGGCATGAACGCGCTGCTCGGCGTCGGCCAGGGCTCCGCGCGCGAGAGCCGCGTGGTCGTGATGCGCTGGAACGGAGGAAAGAAGGGCGAGGCGCCGGTTTGCTTCGCGGGCAAAGGCGTGTGTTTCGATACCGGCGGCATCTCGATCAAGCCGGCCGGCAGCATGGAGGACATGAAGGGCGACATGGCGGGTGCGGCCTGCGTGACCGGGCTGATGAAGGCGCTCGCAGAGCGCAAAGCGAAGGTCAATGCGGTCGGGCTGATCGGTCTCGTCGAGAACATGCCCGACGGCAATGCGCAGCGGCCGGGCGATATCGTCACATCGATGTCGGGCCAGACAATCGAGATCATCAATACGGATGCCGAAGGTCGTCTCGTGCTCGCCGACGTGATCTGGTACGCGGCCGGACGGTTCAAGCCGAAATTTATCGTCGACCTCGCGACGCTTACGGGCGCGATCATGGTTGCGCTCGGGCAGGACTATGCCGGTATGTTCGCCAACAACGATCAGCTCGCCGAGCGGCTGAGCAAAGTCGGCGAGGAAACCGGCGAAAAGGTCTGGCGAATGCCACTCGGGCCGGAATACGACAAGATGATCGATTCCAAATTCGCCGACATGAAGAACACCGGCGGCTCGCGCTGGGGCGGCGCGATCACCGCGGCGCAGTTCATCAAGCGTTTCGTCGACGACAAGATGCCCTGGGCGCATCTCGACATCGCCGGCACGGGATTCGACTCGCGGCAGAACGACGTCAACCGGAGCTGGGGCTCCGGCTGGGGCGTGCGGCTGTTGGATCAGCTGGTGGCGGAGTATTATGAGAAGTAAAATCAAAGGCGGTCGATTTTACAAAACAAAGGTCGCACGTGACCGAGGTTCTCTTCTACCATTTGCAAGGCAAGAAGCTCGAGGGCGTGCTGTCGGACCTGCTCGAGCGCTCGCTCGAGCGCGGCTGGCGGGTCGTCGTGCAGGCGGGTTCGGAGGAGCGCGTCGATGCGCTCGACGCGCATCTGTGGACCTACAAGGACGACTCGTTCCTGCCGCACGGCACCGATCGCGATCCAGAGGCGACGCAGCAGCCCGTGCTGTTCAGCATCAGCGACGGCAATCCGAATGCGGCGAACGTGCGCTTCCTGATCGATGGCGCTGCGCTGCCGTCAGATGCGGAGAGCTACCAGCGCATCGTGCTCGTCTTCGACGGCGACGACGATGATGCCGTTGCGGCGGCACGCGCACAGTGGACCGAGGCGAAAAATCGCGGCTTCGAGACGACCTATTGGCAACCCGACGATACCGGCCGTTGGGTCAAGAAGGCCTGAGCCGCCCCAATCCGGCTTGCCCGCTGCCTTGGTGCCGCCTTGGTGCTGACGCAAACTTTCGTTCTTACGCGGGAACATTGGTTGGGGGGTCACAATGCCGCGCGTTCACACAGAGACGATCCTTGCCGCTGTTTGCGTGATCACGCTCGCCGCGGGGCTGAGCGGCTGTGCCCAGCAACTCGGCGCCCTCACGGAGGCGCACGAAACCGGCTGGTTCAGCAAGCCGATGGATCTATTCAGTAAACCGGAATGGGCGCGTCTGAGTAACACGCCCGCAGACCTCGGGCCGGTGGGTCCGCTCGGGCCTGAGGAACTTGTCAGTGCGGACGGCCAATGCGCTGCCGCCAACGAGACCGTCGCGGCAACACCCGCAGCCACGCCCGTGTCGGCGCCTGCGAACGGCACCGGCTTTGAAGGCGGGCTGCAGACGGGCGCTGGCCCGGCCGCCGCGCCGCCCGTGACCGGCGGGATCGCCCTAGGCATGAGCGAATGCCAGACGGTGCGGCGCGCGGGCACACCGAGCCACGTCGCGATCAGCGCGGGCGAGGGTGGTGCGCGGCACGCCGTGCTGACCTACAATTCAGGTCCGTGGCCGGGGATCTACACCTTCGACTCCGGACGGCTGAAGGTCGTCGACGAAGCGCCGGGCCAAGAGAAGAAACCCGAAGCGAAGAAGAAGCCGGCGAAAAAGACGAAGACGGCCGCGACCGCGAAACAGCAGTAATCCTCAGGCTGTCTCCAGCGCCTCGCTGGCGGCGAGCCATTCCTCTTCCGCGGCTGCGAGCGCGTTCGCCGTGTCGGCGCGTGTCTTGGCGAGTGTGGCGGCCTTTGCGGTATCGCGTGCGAACAACGTACCATCCGCCAGCGACGCGTCGAGCTTTTCCAGTTCCGCCGTGAGGCGCGCGATCTCGCCTTCAGCCTTTTGCACGCGCTTGCGTAGCGGCGCGGTCTCGGCCCGCTTCTCGGCGGCAGCGCGGCGCGCCTGCGCGCGATCGGCTTGCGGCGCCGACTTCTCCGACGCGCTCCTGCCGCCGCGTTCGCTCAGCACCAGTCGGACGTAGTCATCGAGATCGCCGTCGAACGGCGTCACGCGCCCATCCGCGACGAGCCACAAACGATCGGCGCAGGCTTCGAGCAGGTAGCGGTCGTGCGACACCAGTATCACCGCGCCGGGATAGTCGTTGATCGCCTCGATCAGCGCCGCGCGGCTGTCGATATCGAGATGGTTCGTCGGCTCATCGAGGATAATGAGCTGCGGCGCGTCGAAGGTCGCGAGCGCCAGCAAAAGCCGTGCCTTCTCGCCGCCGGAGAGATTGGCGACCGGCGTGTTGCCCGCCTCGCCGGAAAAGCCGATCGCGCCGACGCGCGCGCGCACCTGCGCTTCGCTCGCATCCGGCATCAGCCTGCGTACGTGATCGTATGGGCTTTCGCTCGGCGAGAGCTCGTCGAGTTGATGCTGCGCGAAATAGGCGACTTGCAAATTGGCCGCACGCGTCATATCGCCCTGCATCGGCGCGAGCCGGTCCGCGATCAGCTTCACCAGGGTCGATTTGCCGTTGCCATTCGCACCCAGAAGCGCGATGCGATCGTCATTGTCGACGCGCAAGGTGAGCTTCGAGAGCACCGCGCGCCCGTCGTAACCGACCGAAACGCCGTCGGTCGCGACGATCGGCGGCGATAGCAGCTTCTCCGGCGCGGGAAACGCAATCGGCCGCACGTCTTCGGTGACGAGAGCGGCGATCGGCTCCATCTTCGCCAGCATCTTCAGCCGCGACTGTGCCTGGCGCGCTTTCGTCGCCTTGGCGCGGAAGCGGTCGACGAAAGCTTGCAGGTGCTTGCGCTGCGCCTCCTGCTTCTTCGCGAGCTTCTGATCGAGCAACTGCCGCTCCCGCCGCTGCCGCTCGTATTCGGAATAACCGCCGCGCCAGAGCGTGAGCGTCTTCTGTTCGAGCGCGAGGATGTGGCCGACCGCGCGATCGAGCAGGTCGCGGTCGTGGCTGATCACGACCAACGTGGCGGGATAGCGAGCGAGATGCTCCTGCAGCCATAACGTGCCTTCGAGGTCGAGATAGTTGGTCGGCTCGTCGAGCAGCAGCAGGTCCGGCTGCGCGAACAACGTTGCGGCGAGCGCAACGCGCATACGCCAGCCGCCCGAGAATTCGGAGACGGCGCGCTGCTGGTGGGCCTCGTTGAAGCCGAGCCCGGCGAGGATCGCGGCCGCGCGCGCGGGCGCGGCATGTGCGCCGATGTCGGAAAGCCGGGTCTGGATCTCGGCGATCTCGTGCGGGTCGTGGGCCGTCTCCGCCGCGGCAAGCAGGCGCGTGCGTTCGCTGTCCGCCCTCAGCACGATCTCGATCAGGCTCTCGTCTCCGCTCGGCGCTTCCTGCGCAAGCCGGCCGACGCGCCACCGCGACGGTATCACGACATGGCCCTGCTCGGCATGATGCTCGCTGGTGATGACGTTGAACAGCGTCGACTTGCCGGTTCCGTTGCGGCCGACGAGCCCGACGCGCGCGCCGACTGGAACGCGCACCGAGGCGTTCTCGATCAAGGTACGGCCGGCGATGCGGACGGTGAGGTCGTCGAGGATGAGCATGCGGGTGGCGTTGTGGCCGACACGCCTGTTCGATGCAATGCCCTGCTGCTAAGGATGTGCGCCGGAACGGGAGGAGCGCTCACATGAAGATGTTCAGCGAAGCGGAAGTCACGGCTGACCTCGACGAGCGCCTGAATGCAGCGGGCGTGGACCCCGCCGATGCGATGGTTCAAACGGTCAAGGCCATCGTCAGCAGCTATTACGCCGAGCGCACCGCGGAAGTGCTCACGCGCGTGCGCGAGGTCTTGGATAAATTCGGCCCGGGCGAGCTGCACTAGCCCGCCGCGGACCGGTCGCGCGCGCTCAACGGCCGAGCAGTATGACCAGAATTATGATGATGACGATCAATCCGAGGCCGCCGGAGGGGAAATAGCCCCAGCCTGAGCTGTAGGGCCATGTCGGCAGCGCGCCGAGCACCAGCAGAATCAAAATTATAAGCGGTCCAGAGCATCGCGCTCTCCGTATTCGGCGGTCCGATCCTTCGGACCTGAGTTCCTCAGAGAACACGGCAACAGGCAGTGGCTCCTGGATTCCGCGGTGCGACAAGAATTAGCAAATCGGTCTAAATCTCTTCCGACGGCTTCACGTGCCCGAACGAATATAACAAGGCGAGATCGTAGCCGATCTTAAGCGCGCCGCAGATGACGAGCGGTAAACCTGAAAAGGCGCCCGCGAGCAGGATGCCGCCGAGCGGCGGGCTCAGCGACGACGCGAGGCCGCGCGGGATCGCGGTCACGCTCGCGGCGACGTTACCCCAGCGCGTCGGCGACCGCCTTGCCGCACGCGACGGTGTTCGCCGTACCTTTGAGGTCGCGCGTGCGCAATTTCGGCTCGCCGAGGACCGTCTCGATCGCCTTGACGATCGCCTTGGCCGCCTCCGGCTCGCCGAGATGGTCGAGCATCATCGCGCCCGACCAGATCTGGCCGATTGGATTGGCGATGCCCTGGCCGTAGATGTCGGGCGCGGAGCCGTGCACCGGCT
>Ga0207783_1000100_pt1 | contig 15130 bp, 15 predicted proteins | sample LuqExpMetageno63_FD_187820 | JGI IMG/M metagenome (GOLD analysis project Ga0207783, IMG submission 187820) | Tropical forest soil microbial communities from Luquillo Experimental Forest, Puerto Rico - Sample 63 (SPAdes) | ecosystem: Environmental > Terrestrial > Soil > Tropical forest ... | reverse complement strand
CGCCGTCGTCATTAAGCCCTCCGAGCTCGCGCCGGTGACGATCAACGTGCTGGCGGAATTGATGCGCGAGAGCGGTATGCCCGACGGCATCGTGAACGTCGTGCATGGGTTCGGCGCCGTTGCGGGCAAGGCGCTGGTGAACGCGGTGCTGGGCAAGCTCGATCTAACCGGCGGTAGTCGGGCATACCGCTCTCGCGCATCAATTCCGCCAGCACGTTGATCGTCACCGGCGCGAGCTCGGAGGGCTTAATGACGACGGCGTTGCCAGCGGCCAAAGCCGGCGCCAGTTTCTTGGTAAGGATCAGCAGCGGGTGGTTCCAAGGCGTGAGCAGCCCAACGACGCCCAGAGGTTCGCGCCGCGTGTAATTCAGGTAGCCGCGCCCGAACGGCGGCAAAGTATCTTCCATCGTTTCGGCGACGCTCGCGAAGTAGTCGTACCACTCCGGCAGCCGGCCGAGTTGCGCGCGCATCTCTCGAATCGGACGTCCAGTGACACGCGACTCCGCCTCGACAAGCGCCGTAATGTTCTCGCGCAGCTTCTCCGCTACTTTGCGCAGCGTGCGGATGCGCAGATCGGCCTGTGTGCGCCAACCGCAGCTACGCAACGCGCGGTGTGCCGTCTGCACAGCATCGTTGACGTCCTGCGTCGTGCTGTTGGCGATCTCGGCAGTTGCTTCTTCGGTCTCGGGGCTGATTAACGGGAAATATTCTCCCGAGAGGCTCGGGACAAACTTGCCCCCAATGAATTGCTCACACCGCGGCAATGCACTCATAGTTAGCCCCTTGCTCTACAAGGCGCCAACGTTCTTAGGCTGGACGTACAGCCAGCTATTCAACTTTTGGTCGCGGGAACCTTGATCTACCTCAACGGGGTCACAATGCCGCACCCACCCGCGATTGCCGCGCGTGTCACAAATGCATCCCTAACGGGATAGTTACGATTCGGCGCTTGGCCGGATTGCGGGGCCGAGACCCTACAGCCGTATTCGCAGCCCGCTGGCGAGTTCGCCGACGATGCCGCGGCGGAACAAGAGCACGCAGGCGACAAAGATCACGCCTTGGATCACCAGCACCCATTCGCCCACGGGGGCGAGCTTGTACTGCATCACAAGGATGACCGAGGCGCCCACTACCGGGCCGAAGATGGTTCCGAGCCCGCCAACCAGCGTCATCAGCACCACTTCACCCGACATAGGCCAGTTGACATCGGTAAGTGAGGCGAGCTGCAGCACGATCGCCTTGGTCGCGCCGGCGGCTCCGGCGAGCGTGGCCGAGAGCACGAAGGCAACCAACTTATAGCGGTCGGTCTGGTAACCGAGCGAGATCGCCCGCGTTTCGTTCTCGCGGATCGCTTTAAGCACCTCGCCGAACGGCGAATGGATGATGCGGTAGATGAAGAGGAAACAGCCAAGGAAAATGCCCAGCACGACGACATACATAGCCGCCTCGTTGCGCAGGTCGATCAGGCCGAAAAGATATCCGCGCGGCACGGCCTGGATGCCGTCTTCACCGCCGGTGAATTTGAACTGCAGCGCGAAGAAATACATCATCTGCGCCAGTGCCAGCGTGATCATCGCGAAATAAATGCCTTGCCGGCGGATTGCCAGCGTGCCGGCGACGAAGCCGCAAACGGTAGCCGTCGCGGTGCCGGTGACGATGGCGAGTTCGGGCGTAAAACCCCAGGTCTTCGCCGAATAGGCAGACAGATAACTTGCCCAGCCGAAATAAAGCGCGTGCCCGAAGGACAAGAGGCCAACGTAGCCGACCAGCAGGTTGAACGCGAGCGCGAACAGCGCGAAACACATCACCTGCATCAGGAACAGCGGATAGGTGAAAAACGGCGCGACCACGAGCAGGATGGTCATCACCACGAAGGCAAACAGTTCGCTCGGCGCGCGAAATGTGTCGCGAGGAGTCGTCACTATATTGGCCGAACGATCCATCAGCCACTCCGTCCGAACAAGCCGGCCGGCCGCACCAGCAGCACGATGGCCATTACGACGAAGATCACGGTGTTCGACGCCTCGGGAAAGAAAACCTTGGTGAGGCCCTCGATCACGCCCAATCCAAAGCCGGTGACGATCGCTCCCAGGATCGAGCCCATGCCGCCGATCACCACCACCGCGAAGACCACGATGATTAGCTCGGAACCCATCTGCGGCGAGACGTTGTAGATCGGCGCTGCCATCACGCCGGCGAGAGCGGCGAGCGCAACGCCGAAGCCGTAGGTCAGCGTGATCATGCGTGGCACGTTGATGCCGAACGCGCGCACCAAACTCGGATTCTCGGTGGCGGCGCGCAGATATGCGCCAAGCTTTGTGCGCTCGATCACGAACCACGTACCCATGCAGACCGTGAGCGAAGCCACGATGACCCACGCCCGGTAGTTGGGTAGGAACATGAAGCCGAGATTGCGCCCGCCCTGCAGCGACTCCGGCACGGTGTAGGGCAGGCCGGCAGAGCCGAAATAGTTGCGCGTCACGCCTTCAAAGATCAGCGCAAGCCCGAAAGTCAGCAGCAGGCCGTAGAGATGGTCGAGCTTGTACAGCCATTGCAGGAAGAAGCGCTCGACGATGATGCCGCTGATGCCGACCACCAACGGCGCAATGATGAGCGCCGGCCAGTAGCCAATGCCGGTGTATTGCAGGATCAGATAGGCGCAGAAGGCGCCCAACATGTATTGGGCGCCGTGGCTAAAATTGATGATGTTGAGCATGCCGAAGATCACGGCGAGCCCGAGGCTCAGCAGCGCATAGAACGAGCCGTTGATCAGTCCGATGAGGAGCTGGCCAAAAAGCGCGGTCGAAGGGGTGCCGAAGATTTCGAACATGGATCGGGGTCTTCGTCGCCTGCTCGGGTCCCGGGCGCAGCGCAGCACACACCCGGACCGCTACAGACGCTTTGGTACGAGGGTCAGCCGCTCGCCAGCGGACAGTTGCCATCCTTGAGCGGCCGGAAGGCTTCGTCCGCCGGAATCGTGGCGCGCAGCTTGTAGAAGTCACCGGCATACTTCGAGTCCGCCGGCGCCTTCACCTCGAACAGATAGGCCGGGTGTACTTTGCGGCCATCGGCGCGGATGATGCCCTTGCCAAACAGCGGATCGTCAGTCGGCAGCTTTTTCATCTCCGCCACTACCGCCTTGCCGTCGGCTGCGCTCTTCAGCGCGGCGACCGCCTTGAGATAATGCGTTACCGCCGAATAGACGCCGGCCTGCACCATGGTCGGGAACTTACCCGGTGCATTGCGCTCCGCCTGCCAGCGTTTTGTCCAAGCGCGGTTGGCGTCGTTCATGTCCCAGTACCAAGTTTCGGTCAGCGTCAAGCCTTGCGCGGTCGCCAGTCCGAGCGCGTTGACGTCGCTGGCGAACACCAGCAAGCCGGCGAGGCTCTGGCCCCCCTTGACGATGCCGAACTCGGCGGCCTGCTTGATCGAGTTGATGGTGTCGCCGCCGGCATTGGCGAGGCCGATGACCTTGGCCTTCGAGGATTGCGCCTGCAATAGGAACGACGAGAAGTCGTTGGTGTTGATCGGGTGGCGAACCTTGCCGAGCACCTTGCCGCCACTGGCTTCGACCGCCGCGGCTGTATCGCGCTCGAGCGCATGGCCAAAGGCGTAATCAGCCGTGAGGAAGAACCAGGTATCGCCGCCAGTCTTCACCAGCGCCTTGCCGGTGCCGTTGGCCAGCATCCAGGTGTCATAGGTCCAATGGATGGTGTTGGCGTTGCATTTGGGACCGGTGAGGTCCGAGGCGGCCGGACCTGAAGCCAGAAACACTTTGTTCTTCTGGTTAGCGATCTGGCTGACCGCAAGCGCAACACCGGAGTTTGGAACGTCGACGATCATGTCGACTTTCTCAACGTCGAACCACTGATTGGCGATCTGCGAACCGACATCAGGCTTATTCTGATGGTCACCGTTGACGAGCTCGACCTTCACGTCAGGATTCGATTTGGCAAAATCGGCAATGGCCATTTTGGCGGCGATAACAGAGCCGGCCCCACCAATGTCGGAATAAAGGCTCGACATGTCACTGAGCACACCGATCTTGACGCTGATCTGCTGGGCACTGGCGCCCCCGCAGGCCAGGCCCGCGGCGAGCGCCGCGAGCCACATCATCTTTCTCATTTAGTCCTCCTTGTTGTTATCGAGAATTTCCACGATTAGCCGCGTCGGCGTACACGCTTTACATGTCCGTGAGCACGCCGATCTTTACGCTGATCTGCTGAGCGTTCGCCGTACCGCAAGCCACGATGGCGGCAAGTGTCGGCAAATGCATGGTCTTCAACATTGTCCGCCCTCCCTGTGTTTCCTGCCCCTGCTAGCCTTGTTTTTACACGCCAAGATAATCGTGCAGTTTATCGATATTGGCGTCCAGATCGACATTGGCGAACTGGTCGATGATACGCCCATTTTCCATGACGTAGTAACGGTCCGCGACGGTCGAGGCGAAGTGGAAATTCTGCTCCACCAGCAGAATGGTAAATCCTTGCTGCTTGAGCGCCAGGATGGTCTTGCCGATGTGCTGAATGATGACCGGGGCGAGGCCCTCGGTCGGCTCGTCGAGCAGCAGCAGTCGCGCGCCCGTGCGCAGGATGCGGCCGATTGCCAGCATCTGCTGTTCGCCGCCGGACAGCTTGGTGCCTTGGCTCGACTTGAGCCGCTCTAGCAGGTTGGGAAACAGCTCGAAGATGCGCGCAAGTGGCAAGCCGCCAGGGCGGATTACCGGCGGCAGCAGTAGATTCTCCTCGACGTTCAGGCTGGCAAAGATACCGCGCTCCTCGGGGCAGAGCGCGATGCCGGCGCGTGCGATCCGATCCGACGAACACGCGATCAGTTCCTGGCCCTCGAAGCGCACCGAGCCCTCGCGTCGACCGACCATGCCCATGATTGATTTCAGCGTGGTGGTCTTTCCGGCACCATTGCGGCCGAGCAGCGTGACTACCTCTCCGTCCTGCACCTCGAAGGTCGCACCGTGCAGGATGTGTGACTCGCCGTACCAGGCCTGCAGGTCCTTCACCGCGAGCAAGGGTGTGCGCGCATCAAGCATGCCCGACCCCCAGGTAGGCTTCGCGCACCTCGGCATTGTTCGAGATCGCGACGTAATTGCCCTCGGCCAGTACGCGTCCGCGCGTCAGCACCGTGATGGTATTGGAGAGATCGGCGACCACCGAAAGATTGTGCTCGACCATGAGCACCGTGTGCTTGGCGGCTACGCGCTTGATCAGTTGCGCAATGCGCTGAATGTCCTCGTGCCCCATGCCGGCCATGGGCTCGTCGAGCAGCAGCATCTCCGGATCGAGCGCCAAGGTGGTAGCGATCTCCAGCGCACGCTTGCGCCCGTACGGCAGCTCAACCGCATTCCAGTTGGCGTAGGAGGTGATGCCGACGTCGTCGATCAGTTGCATCGCGCGATCATTGAACTGGTGGAGGGCAGCTTGCGAGCGCCAGAAATCGAAGGAGCTACCGCGCTTGCGCTGCAGGGCGATGCGTACATTCTCCAGCACGGTCATATGCGGGAACACGGCGGAAATCTGGAACGAGCGCGCGAGGCCCAGCCGCGCCACTTCCGACGGCGGCAGCGCTGTTATGTCGCGGCCGTTGTAGAGGATGCGGCCGCGCGTCGGGCTCAGGAACTTGGTGAGCATGTTGAAGCAGGTGGTCTTGCCGGCTCCGTTAGGGCCGATCAAGGCATGGATGCTGCCACGGCGGACGCGCAGCGAGACGCCGTTGACCGCAATAAACCCAGCGAATTGCTTGGTCAGATCCTCAGTCTCGAGGATGATGTCGTCACTCATACGCGTTGTTCCCCCAACGGCATTGTCGGGTCCCGGCATTGAAAGTCCAGAGCCGTGGCCGCCGAATTTTACAGCCGTCTGCGGGAAAGCGGAGGATTAGCTGAAAGTATTAGCTTGAAGCAAAAGTACGAGGCATTGCCGGGCGGACCGGCCCACCCTCAGGCGTGCCCGGCCCGCTTGACCTGCCCGCCAATCACAGCGCCCGGGTTGAGCCGGGGTTCGGCGCCGATCCAAAAGAGAATATTGGCCAGGATACAGAGGCCGGTCGCGGCGAACCACACCATTGCCGTGCCGACGAAAGCGGGGAATAGCGCCCACCACGGGCTGTGCACCAGGAACAGGATCGAGCCGAGTGTGATGTTGACGCCGACCGTCACATAGATGCGCCGTTCGAGATACCAACTATCGGTCTGCAGGAAATAGAGATTCCCGCTGTTGGGCGCCTCAATCGCCCCCCTGAAGCCGAGCAACTTGAGCACATTGCCGATGGGGCAGAAGCCGGTGAGCGCGACGTTGATGGAGACGAGGCCGGTAGCAATCACGCCGAAGATGAACAGCTGATTGACCAACACCGCCAGCAGCGTGCTTACCAGCAGCACGAGGCCGGCGATCAACCATACCGTCCGCTCGATGTACCAGCGGTCCGTGGGGACGATGTAAACACCTTTGCGCAAAGCCATGGCTGCTATCTACTCCGCTCGGCTGATTCTATGTACGAAGCTTCCCGAGAATTTACATTGATCTACATCAGAACAGCATCCCGGCAGCCAGTAGTAGACTGAAAATCATTTGGATCCACATGGTCGACACCAAGATCCGGTTAAGGCCGCGTCCGGGCGGCTCGCGCACGAAACGATAAATCACCCATAGCGTCGGCGGCAGCACCAGCAGCGTTATCCAGACATGCTGCTGCGGTAGCGCGCGCTCGATCGGCACCAGCAGCGCAAAGGGCGTAAGCATCAGTCCGGCATAGATCCATGTCGTGCCGTGCCGCCCCGCCAGTATGGCGAGGGTGCGCCGTCCGACCCGCGTGTCAGCTTCCACATCGCGATGATTGTTGACCAGCAGCACCGCGCCGGTCATCAGTCCGAGCGCGAGACCGCTCACGAGCACCGGCGCGCCGAGATTGCCGGCGCACAGCCAATAGGTGCCGCCTACCGCGCCGATGCCGAAGAAAACGATAACGAACAATTCGCCGAGCGGCGTATAGGCGATTGGCCACGGTCCGCCGGTGTAGGCCCAGCCCGCTGCGATTGACAGCACGCCGAGCAGCAGGATCGGCCAGCCGCCGACCGTCATCAGATAGAGTCCGAGCAGCGCGGATGCTGCAAAGCACGCGACTGCGCCGAGCTTCACCTTGCGCGCGCTCGATAGTCCCATCGCCGTCACACGCGGCGGCCCGATGCGGTCGGGCCCGTCGCCGCCGAGTTCGGAGTCGACCGCGTCGTTGTGCAAATTTGTGCCCATCTGGATGCACATGCTGCCGGTCAACGCCGCCAGCACCGGCAGCACGGGCAGTTCGCGCTGCACCGCCCAGGCCAGCGCTGCACCGACCATCACCGGCGTTAGAGAGAGGGCTAAGGTGCGGGGACGCGCCGCGATGAGCCAGGATCTCAAAGCCATTGGCGCGAAAGCGTATGGCACGCCTTCAACGCGGGCAATGGCACGCGCGTGTAGCCGCGCTATACTTCACATAAAGTCGCCAAAGTGGAAACCTCGATGCGATTTCTGAAAGCATTGATCTGCTGCGCCGCCGCGGCCTTCGCTGCACCAGCTGCCGCCGATGTAGTCAAGATCGTCGTACCCTTCGCGGCCGGCGGGCCGGTTGACCAGTTGGCACGCGTGCTGGCGCACGAGCTCGGCCCGCGGCTCGTCGCCGATGTCATCGTCGAGGACAAAGGCGGCGCCGGCGGCGCCATCGGTTCGGAAACAGTGGCGCGCGCGGCACCCGACGGCAAGACCGTGCTGCTCGCGAGCCTAGGCTCGCAGGTGATCAGCCCGGTGTTGCGGGCGCCCTCGGGCTATCATCCGGTGCAGAGCTTCGAGCCGGTGATGCTGGTCGGCGCTGTGCCGACGCTTTTGGTGATCGGCCCGAAATCGGGCGCGACGACGCTCAAGGAGCTGATCGCCAAAGCGAAGGGTGGTCAGGCCATGGTCTACGGTTCGGCCGGCCCCGGCACGACAATGAATATTGCCGGCGAAATGCTCAATGCGTCCGCCGGCATCAAAGTCGCGCACGTGCCGTATCGCGGAGCTGCGCCCGCGCTCAGCGATCTTATGGGCGGGCAGATCGACATGCTCAACGCCGACTTCCCGGTGCTGCTGCCGCTGATCAAGGCCGGCAAGGTGAAAGCGCTAGCACTCTACGGCGCAGAGCGCTCGCCGCTGTTGCCGGATGTGCCGACCACCGCCGAGCTCGGCCTGCCCGACCTGGTGATGGAGAACTGGTACGGCGTGTTCCTGCCCGCCCGCACGCCGCCCGACTTGCGCGACAAGCTGGAGAAGGCTCTTTTCGAAGTGGTCGCAGTGCCGGCGGTAAAGGCAAGCTTCGCCAGTCAGGGCATGCACGGCACGCTGGGCAGCGCCGCGTTCAAAATGCGCCTCGCCAAGGAATTCCCTTACTGGCAGGAGACGGTGAGGAAGCTCGGCATCCAAGCGGGGGATTAGGAGTAGCAGCGCTCACAGCGCGCTCTCTACCTCTGCCGTAGGGAGAGGTCCGAAGCAATCCGCGTGAGGGGTTAAGGTCTATCGAGAGTCAACCGCTCTTCGTCAGTCCCCTTTATAGCCGTGGTAACTACTGATTATGTGTTCAGCCCGCACTATCCGCATGTCTAATCCATCCGATGATGATGCGATTTGGCGCGTAATTGAGCCAGTCTTTTGCGCAGGTGAAACCTATCCGCTGCCACGTGATATTTCCCGCGCTGACGCTTTTGCCTATTGGCGTGCGCCGGGACAGGAAGTGTTCGTCGCCGAAGAGCAGGGGAAGATCGTCGGCAGCTATTATCTACGCGCTAACAACCGCGGTGGTGGAAGTCATGTTGCAAACTGCGGTTATATCGTTGCCGCTGACGCCAGCGGACGCGGTGTAGCGCGCGCGATGTGCGAGCATTCCCTTGAACGGGCACGCGAGCGTGGTTTCACCGCTATGCAATTCAACTTCGTTATTTCTAGTAACGAGAGAGCCGTAAGGTTGTGGCAGAGTTGCGGGTTCGTCGTCGTCGGCACTTTGCCTCAAGCATTCACGCATCCGACCTTAGGGTTGGTTGACGCTTACGTAATGTATAGGAAACTATAGGGACGGCCTTGACTATGTCGAACACGGACCGGCGACGAAACGCTTGCTTCCGTGCAAATCGTTAGCGCCGTTGGGCAACGATCCGATGGACTAGCTTCCCGGAAGATTCGCTTACCCCACTTTCCTCGAACAAGACATCGGTGGGGGTTAGGGTCGCAACGACCATCGCCGGGTCGAGCGCCGTGTAAAGCCTGCCGCGCTCGTCCCGTTGGTCAATGCCTTCCGTAACGCGCCAACTAAGGTAAAGCACACCGCCGGGTGCCAGGATTGCCAACAAGCGACGGACCGCTAGCGGTACAAGTAGAGCGTGAAGGTGCATTAGAACGGTCTCACACAACACATTAACGAAGCTACTATCGGCCACGCCCACTAGGTCTGGCAGAGACGACTTCTCGAAGACGATGCCCGGATGTCTTCGACGTGCTTCGTTGAGCAGTCCTTCAGATGCGTCGAAACCTCGTGTTAGATAACCGTTATCGTTCAGCCACGCGGTATCGCGACCGCTTCCGCAGCCAATATCCGCCGTCAGGCCGCGCTTAAAGTATCGCCGCACGATTTCGTACACGTCCAGTGGAGGTTTCTGAGCCTCCCAATCCTCAGCAAAACTCGCTGCGTTCGCGTCATAAGCCTCTAGCGTTGCGCGGTCCATCATTGGCCCTATGCTAAGAAGCGGGCGCGACAATCGCCGAAACCAGTTCAACCACGTATCAGTCGAAACGCGTTGGGAAACGGCGGTGCTCGCCCAGCAAAAAATCTCCACCCGGCTGGCGACCATAAGACGCACGGGCGAATTTCAGAAATCAGAAATTAGGCGTCGGAAAAAACCTATCAAACAACCGGAAAGAAAAATATCTTCGGTCTGTGGCCGTGGGCTTGATTTAGGTCGAGGACGGAAAATGCATCCAAGGGAACGTGTTGCTTATTCCCACGTCAAGGAACGGAAACAATTAAAGCTGCCTGATGGGCTGCGATTAATCGTTTGGCCGGTTTTGGCGCTTGAAGAGTGGGACATGGCGCGGCCAATGGCTCGCATGGTCATTACGCCGCCGCAGGGCCAGCCCATGCTACCGGACCATCCAAACTGGACGTGGCACGAGTACGGTATGCGAGTCGGATTCTGGCGCATTAAGCGCATGCTCGACGCGCTCAAGATCAGTCCGACCGTTACGTTGAATGCGCGGGTCTGTGAAACCTATCCAGCAGTCGCCAAGGCTTGCGTTGAAGCGGGTTGGGAACTGAATGCTCACAGCTACGATCAAGTGCCAATGCATAAGCTAGAAGACCAGAAAGCGGTGATCGACAAATCCGTCGCAATTATCTCGGAATTCTGGGGCAAGCGACCTCGCGGCTGGTTCGGCCCCGGTCTAACGCAGACATTCGAGACGCTCGATCATCTTTCAGTCGCCGGAATTGAATATATCGGTGATTGGGTGCTCGATGATGAACCTGTCACGCTCAAGACCACACACAAGCCTATCGTCGCCCTGCCTTACAATTTTGAACTACACGACATCGTGCTCATGGCTCTGCAAAATCATCCGTCAGATCAAATGTATCGGCGCGTGCTGGACCAGTTCGACTGTCTGTACGAGGAATCGGCGGATCGTCCGAAGATCATGGCAGTTGCCATGCACTGCTATCTCTCAGGAATGCCGCACCGGATAAAATACGTTCGGCGTGCATTCGAAGAGGTTTTGAGCCGACCCGGAGTCGCGGCATGGGATGGCTCTCGAATTCTCGATTGGTATAACGAGCAGATGACGTGACTGGGTCTTTTTTCGTTCCGCACGATCTTGAAGCGCCGGTTCGCGGTGCGTCAACCGGGCCTTTGGCGGGCCTGACCGCCGTTGTGAAAGATATGTATGACATCGCCGGCACCCGCACTGGCGGCGGTAGCCCGGAATGGCTCGCCGCCCAAAAACCGGCGATTCTACACGCCGCGGCAGTCGAGCAAATCTTGGCAGCTGGAGCGACTATAACCGGCAAAACGATTTGCGATGAATTTTTTTACAGCGTGACTGGCATCAACGCTCATTATGGTATGCCCGTGAATCTGCGCGCCCCCGGTAGGATACCGGGTGGGTCGTCAAGCGGATCGGCCGCCGCGTGCGGTGCTAATGCCTGCGATTTTGCGCTCGGCAGCGATACCGGTGGATCGGTGCGCATCCCGGCCGCTTTCAACGGACTTTACGGACTACGCCCGAGCCATGGTCGCATTGATCTGTCTGGCGCGATGGCGATGGCTCCATCATTCGATGTTGCGGGCTGGTTTGCCAATGCCCCAGGCATTTTTCATCGTGTCGGCGAAGTCCTGTTGCGAGGAAATGCCGTCCTTGCGTCGGTAAACAACCTTGTTATCGCGACCGACGCCTTCGCCCAAGCCGATGACGAAGTGGCGGCGCTTGGGCGACGTTTCTTGCAACGTGCGCGGGCTCAACTACCCGCGGCCAGCGAACAAACTGTCGCACCCGGCGGCTTCGATGACTGGCGGGAGGCGTTTCGAGTTGTTCAGGCGAAGGAGGTTTGGGAAACCTTTGGTGACTTCGTCGTCCGGGCATCGCCGAAGTTCGGCCCGGGCATCAAGGAACGTATGGCTTTTGCGGCAAGCGTCACCGCCGACCAAGCCAACGCGGCCAGAAAGGTTGCCGCGGCGGGTCGGGAACATCTCCGTGCGCTGGTACCACCAGGCACCATTGTGGCGCTGCCAACGTCTCCATCAATTGCTCCGCGTGTTGAGCTTAACGCAGACGAGCTTGAATCATTCAGGGTCCGGGTAATGAGGCTGACTTGCCCTGCTGGCCTAGCCGGTCTTCCGCAAATGAATCTACCGGTCGGTACGGTGTACGGGTGTCCCGCCGGATTATCGTTTATTGCTTGGAGTGGCGGAGACGAAGTCTTGCTCGATCTGGCAGTTTCGTTGGCTCGATACTGTGGACAATCACTCTAGCCATCCAAGTCTCCAACGTCCGCTTTGAGTCATCAGCGCATGGCGCTCGCCATAGTTCGGCGGCCATCTCGGAGCCGCGCATGGGTGGAGATACCTTGTCTTCTTCGATACGCTGGGTCTCGGAACATCGGGGCTAGAGTGGTCGGTTGCTCGCCAGCGCTCGCTGCACCAGCCTTGAAATCATTGCACATTTTCTAGTTCGTTTTGCCAACTTACAATCATAGATAGCATTATTTATCTTACACACGCAAAAGCATCTAGTCCGACTAAATGCAACGGAAGCATCGGCTCTTCAATTTAGTCGATTGCACGACGACCGCGACAAAGAGGGCAGCAGCATGGATCATTTTTGTCGGGACTGACGTGTCAGTGAATGAGACGGCGCCTGCATAGTGGACGACACGGGCGGGAGTGTTCGAGAAGCCAAGCGACGTTGGCTGAGAGCCACAAAAGCCTAAAGGCAATAGTCAGGACTGTGATCGGAACCTACTCAAGTTTTCCCATCTTTTTGACCGCAGCGATGAGCCGCGCGCTATCGACTTTGACAAAATCGGCAAACTCCGGCGCATCCTGATAGGCCGCTGGACTTCCAGCGGCATCGAAAACGCTCACGACATCTGGACTCTTGATGGCTTCACGCACCGCCTCGCGCAGCCGTGCGATGACAGGCTCCGGCACGCCCTTCGGCGTGAAGATCCCCGCCCAGATGTAGAACTCGACGTCGGCATAGCCGAGTTCCTTGAAAGTCGGGACTTTAGGGAAGCTATCAATGCGCTTGGCACCCCAATTGGCCAAGACGCGCAGCTTACCGGCGTCCACTTGCGGCTTCACCACGCTTGGCGCGGATGCAAGAGCCTCGACTGTCGCGGAGAGCAAACCCGCCAGCGCAGGGCCTGCTCCGCGAAACGGGACGTGCAGCAATTTGATGTTGGCCGAAGACGCAAACATTTCCATGGCCACATGCAGCGTGCCGTAAGGTCCGGACGATCCATAGGGAATTTGACCGGGACGTTTCTTTGCGTCTTCAACAAAATCATGAATTGACTGCCAAGGAGCGGAGGCTGGTACCGCGAAGAGGGTCGGATCCGCTAGCACCCGTGCAAGTGGAAAGAGCTGCGAAACTTCGTATGCCGGCTCACGCCCGGACAACCGGTCTGCCTCGGGAAGAACTGCGAGAGACGACAACGCCATCAACAAGGTGTAACCATCGGGCGCAGCACGGGCGACAATCGCGTTTCCAATCGATCCGCCAGCTCCGCCGGCGCGGTTTTCGACGACAACAGGCTGGCCGAGAATTTTTTCGAGAGCCGCCGCCATCGGGCGGGCAGCAAAATCGGCTTGTCCGCCAGGCGGGAACGGCACAACCATCATCAGGTTTCGGGTAGGCCAACTCGGTTGGCCTACCGCCTCTGCGCCGATCAATGGCAGTGCAGCGGGCGATACCGCGACCCAAATCGCGTTTTTAAGGAAACGTCGCCGATCCATTGCTCTTGATATCCTGATTAACGAACAGCACTAGCGCCTGGATTTACCGCTCTTGAACGGCGTGGAAGGTAACAAACCGCTGGTTTCGCGGAAAGGAGTACGCTCGCTACTACCGATGCTAAGGGCCATGAGCGGAAATAAACGGTACGTCCGCTTCATGTCCATTAGCTTGGATTTGTGATGCCGAAGTGACTCACCGGGCTTGTTAGTGGTTCACGCCGAGGGTCTCATCGTTTGGTGATGACAACCTCGAGGTACTCGCTCGGAACAGCCATCGTCTCGTCGCCGGAGGTATTGAAGCGTCCGACAAGCTCAATGATGTCGCGAGCAAGCACTCGCCTGCCGGCCTCCTCCAGCGCTGCAAAGGCCTTAAGCACCGGTCCGTAGTAGGTCCCGAAGATGTCGAGGAAGTGCTGCGCCGAGCGGTAGCGGAAGGTAAAGTGGCGCGCCTCGGCGGTGATCGTGAAGGCCGCGGGGCCGAACGTCGCTTGCACCCAATCCCGCGTGCCCCAAACCGCCGGGGACTTAACGCCACTCGGCGGCGGCAGGTACTTGCCGATCGTCCTGAACAGATTGCCGATGAAGCCTTCGGGCGTCCAATTGGCGAGGCCGATGCGGCCACCAGACTTGCACACCCGTACCATTTCAGCAGCGGTGCGGTCCTGATCGGGGCTGAACATGCCACCGAAGGTCGAAACCACGGCGTCGAAGGATGCGTCCGCAAACGGCAGATCTTCGGCGTCCGCTATTTGGAATTTAACCTGAAGCCCTTCCGCTTCGGCCCGCTTGCGGCCACGGGCGAGTAGCGACTCGACATAGTCGGTGGATGTAACCTCGCACCAGCGCCGGGCGGCGGCCAGCGTGACATTGCCATTGCCGGCGGCGACGTCGAGCACAGTCTGGCCAGCGCGCAAGTCCATGGCCTCCACCAATTGTTCGCCAACAATCTGCAAGGTCGTGCCGATGACGGCGTAGTCGCCGGATGACCAGGCCGCCTGCTGCTTGGCCTTCAGGGCCTTCAGATTCGGAGCTAGCTTTCCGGCCACAGGCGCGTGGCATTCAATGACTGTAGTCATGATCAGTCTCCTCAACGGGTAAGCATTGCAACACATCGCCGAGGGCGATGTATCGAGGCGCACATCGTGTGCGCCTTGGCTTGATCCCTAGGTCAGTTGCTCCCTGCGCAGAATGACTGCGGTGCCGGATCTCTTGCTCACACATCCAGATTCGCTATCGTCTTGCCTGATCGTCCGGGAGGCTTGCTTCTGCGTCCAGGATCTCGTGACGTAGATACAGCAATCGTTCTTTGAAGGATCATGTAGATGAGCACGGACGCGTTGTCGGACGTCCTCTCAGCCGTGCATTTGTCCGGGTCAGTCTTTTTCGACGTCACCGCCAAATCGCCCTGGGTCGCGGAAGCTCCGCCTGCGGCGCAGATTGCCAATGAGGTCACACCCGGCGCTCAGCATGCGATCGAGTATCATGTTGTCACCCGCGGCTCGTGCTGGATATCGCTTGTTGGAGATGCCGGATTCGAACCGGTCAGGCTTGAGGAAGGGGACATTGCTGTCATCCCGCATGGCGACCCACATGTGGTTTCGAGCG
>Ga0207783_1000091_pt1 | contig 15350 bp, 16 predicted proteins | sample LuqExpMetageno63_FD_187820 | JGI IMG/M metagenome (GOLD analysis project Ga0207783, IMG submission 187820) | Tropical forest soil microbial communities from Luquillo Experimental Forest, Puerto Rico - Sample 63 (SPAdes) | ecosystem: Environmental > Terrestrial > Soil > Tropical forest ... | reverse complement strand
GATGCCTTCCGTTTGTCTCAACGCGCGCGCACTGAAACGGGCTTACAGCAGGGCTCCCGTAGATCAGGACGAGCAGGAGAATATTTTCATAGCACTTGCCCTCCCGTAACTCTGTACGCCGTGGTGCCAAACCGATTCCGTCCCGGCGGCGCGCGTCCAGGCCATCAATCCGATCGCGATTACATTTTTGCTAATCTCACGCTTGGGTCCAAAACGGAACGGGGGGCCGCATGGGAGATGCTGATTATCGGATTCTTATCGTGGCGTGCGTCAACCATCATTAGCAATTCGACTGTAGCAATTCGACTGTGCCTGGAGCCAAGGTTCAGCGCGCGCAGACGATTGCAACAGTGTCGCAATGATTGCTGCCGCAGCCACCCGAGCCGCCGGCTGGAATCGCATCGGTGATATCGCCGCGATCGACCTTACGGTAGGACATTGCGGAGGTGAATTCCTGCGTGCGGCAGTAGGCATTGGCGGCGGCGGCGCCGCATTTATCGCCCGACGCCAGGCAGCGGTCGATCCCATAGCTGCCGCCGTCATTGGCGACAATGAACATGCGCCGCTCGGCCTGCGCGGAACCGATCAAACAGACGCAGAGAAGGGCGCCGAGTCCTACTGGGATTATCCGCATGAAATCCACTTTCCTGGAGGCGCCATTCCGACGCTGATGCCAAGATTGCGGGCGAAATTCTTAACGTGGCCTTAACCCTATCAGCCGTTGCGCGGCGGGTCTTGACGGTACCCAAGCAAGGCAGCATTGTGCGCTAGTGATCAATGGCCTTAACCAGATCTGTGGCATTTGCCGCGAGATTATTAGCTAGCGCACCACGCTGGCTGCGGCCGTCTTTTCTCCAGTGAGATAAAGCAACGCCCGGGGCCAGCAGGCGCCGAGGGACGTTGCATTTGGAGCTCAAGCTCTACGATACGCTGACGCGCGAGAAGCGGGTATTCACGCCGCTCGATCCTAAGCGCGTGCGTGTATACGTGTGCGGCCCGACCGTCTACGACTTCGCCCACATCGGCAATGCGCGTCCAGCGATTGTCTTCGACGTGTTGTTCCGGCTGTTGCGGCACATCTACGGGCCGGAGCACGTCACCTACGCGCGCAACGTCACCGACGTGGACGACAAGATCAATGCGCGGGCGGCCGAGCTCGGCATCCCTATCCGCGATCTGACGGCGGAAACCTACAGGTATTTCCAGGGCGACGTTGCAGCGCTCGGCTGCCTGCCGCCGACCATCGAGCCGCGCGCGACCGAACATATCGAGGAGATGAAGGCGCTGATCGAACGGCTGATGAAAAGCGGCCACGCCTATGTGGCGGAAAACAATGTGCTGTTCCACGTGCCGTCGATGCCGGACTACGGCCAGCTATCGAAGCGGCCGCTAGATGACATGATCGCCGGCGCACGGGTCGAAGTCGCGCCTTACAAGAAGGATCCGCAGGACTTCGTGCTGTGGAAGCCGTCGAAGCCGGGCGAACCGGCTTGGGCCTCGCCGGCCGGCATTAAGACGCCTGGCCGTCCAGGTTGGCACATCGAGTGTTCGGCGATGTCGTGGAGGCATCTCGGCGAGACCTTCGACATCCACGGCGGCGGCATCGACCTGGTTTTCCCCCACCACGAGAACGAGATCGCGCAATCGCGGTGCGCCTTCCATACGCCGGTGATGGCAAATTTCTGGATGCACAACGGCTTCTTGCAAGTCGAAGGCGAGAAGATGTCAAAGAGCCTCGGCAACTTCGTGACCATCCACGAATTGCTGAAGGACTGGCCAGGCGAAGTGGTGCGGATGACGATGCTACAAACACATTACCGACAGCCAATCAATTGGACGGTCGCGGGCTTGCGCGAGACGCAGAAGAATCTGGATCATTGGTACGCGTTGACTACCGACGTCGAGCCAGGCTACCTCTGCGCCGACGCACTCGATGCGCTGCTCGACGATTTAAATACGCCGAAGGCTTTCGCGGCCTTGCACGAGTTACGAGGTGAGGCCGCAAAGGGCGTGAAACCCGCGGCCGCTTGCCTAAAAGCAAGCGGACGTTTGCTCGGCCTGCTGCAGATGTCGGCTTCTGCGTGGAACTCATTCCGGCCGGCGTCTCTCGTCATAGACGAGGCCAAGGTCATCAACCTCATCGATGCACGCACCGCGGCGCGCAAAGCCAAGAATTTCAAGGAATCAGACCGTATTCGCGACGAGCTCGCTGCCATGGGCGTGGTGCTGAAGGATTCGAAAGATGGCACTACTTGGGAGATCGCGCGATGATGGCGGAGGCGCATCCAAAGCTCGCTTTGCGGCCGATGCTGCCGGCCGATGTGTCTTTGCTGCGCGAGATTTTCCGTGACAGCATCGCGGAGTTGACTGCCGACGACTATAGCGAAGCCCAGCAGGAAGCCTGGGCTTCCATGGCCGATGACGAAGCCGAGTTCGGCAAGAAACTTGCTGGTCAGCTGACGCTGGTCGCCACGCTTGGCGGCTCGGCGGTGGGATTTGCTTCGCTCTCCGACAAGGACAGAGTCGGTATGCTCTACGTGCATCCGGCGGCGGCCGGACAGGGCGCCGCCGCTATGCTCATGGACGCGTTAGAGAAGCTTGCCGGGGCGCGCGGGGCGGCCAAGTTGATGGTCGATGCCAGTGATAGCGCGCGTGGTTTCTTCGAGAAGCGCGGTTACGTTGCCCAGCAACGGAATTCCATATCCATCGGTGGCGAATGGCTCGCAAACACGACGCTCCTGAAACAACTCGCCGCCAAGTCGGGGGCGTCATGACCAAACCCGACACTCCGTTCCCACGCCATTGGCTCTATTACATCGTGCTCAAGTTCGCGGTGCTCGCGGCGGCGGTGTTGCTTGCGCTCTACGTGTTCGGAGTGCTCTGAGCCCATGGGCAAGCAACGCCTATATCTGTTCGACACGACGCTGCGCGATGGCGCGCAAACCAGCGGCGTCGATTTTACGCTAGCCGACAAGCTGGCGATTGCCGGTATGCTCGACGAGCTCGGCATCGATTATATCGAGGGTGGCTATCCTGGCGCTAACCCTACCGACACCGAATTGTTCGGCACGCGGCGCAAATTTAACGCGACCTTCACCGCCTTCGGCATGACGCGCCGGCCCGGTCGCTCGGCATCCAACGACCCAGGACTCGCCGCGCTGCTGGAAGCGAAGACCGATGCCACCTGCTTGGTGGCCAAGACCTGGGACTACCATGTGCGCATCGCGCTAGAGACAACCGAGGAGGAAAACCTTGCCTCGATCCGCGACAGCGTGCGGGCGGCGCAGGCGAGGCGTCGCGAAGTGCTGCTCGATTGCGAACATTTCTTCGACGGCTATAAGGCGAACCCCAAATACGCTCTCGCCTGCGCTAAGGCGGCCCATGACGCAGGCGCACGCTGGGTCGTGCTATGCGACACCAATGGCGGCACGCTGCCCAACGAGGTGGAGAAGATCGTTGGCGAGGTTGTGAAAGTCGTTCCCGGCGACCATGTCGGCATTCACGCCCACAATGATACGGAACAAGCGGTCGCCAATTCATTTGCCGCGGTGCGTGCGGGTGCGCGACAGATTCAAGGCACGCTCAATGGTCTCGGTGAGCGCTGCGGTAACGCCAATCTCGTTTCGATCATTCCGACATTGAAGCTCAAGCCGGAATTCGCAGGATTTGAGATCGGCGTATCCGATGCGCAACTCAAGAAACTGGTACATGTTTCGCACGCACTTGACGAGCGGCTCAATCGTGCTTCGAACAGGCACGCGCCCTACGTCGGTGAAAGCGCCTTCGCCACCAAAGCTGGCATCCATGCATCCGCCATTATGAAGGATCCGGCGACCTACGAGCACGTGACACCGGAAAGCGTCGGCAACAAGCGCAAGGTTTTGGTATCAGAACAGGCCGGGAAGTCCAATATTTTGGCCGAACTCGAGCGCATCGGCATCAAGGCCGACAAGGATGACTCGCGCATCGGCCGGCTATTGGAGGTCGTCAAGGAACGCGAGGCCATAGGCTATGCATACGAGGCGGCGGATGCCTCGTTCGAGATGTTGGCACGGCGCATGCTTGGCACGGTGCCGAATTATTTCGACGTCACGCAGTTCGACGTCAATGTCGAACAACGCAATAACGCTAAAGGCGAGCGCGTCACCGTTTCCATGGCGGTGGTGAAGGTGAAGGTCGGCGACGAGAGCTTGATTTCGGCGGCCGAAGGCAATGGCCCGGTCAACGCACTTGATCAGGCGTTACGCAAGGATCTCGGCAAGTATCAGAAATACATAGAGGGGCTGAAACTAACCGACTACCGCGTGCGTATTCTAAACGCCGGCACCGAGGCGGTAACGCGTGTGCTGATCGAGAGCGAGGACGAGAGTGGCGATCATTGGACTACGATCGGTGTTTCCTCGAATATCATCGACGCGTCGTTCCAGGCTTTAATGGACTCGATCGTCTACAAGTTGGTAAAATCTGGTGCGCCAGCATGATCGATCACGTGTCCGTCGCCGTCCATGATCTTGCCGCTGCGACGCGATTTTACGAAGCCCTTCTAGCCGCCATCGACCTCACCAAACTGGAAGTGCGATCAACGACTATCGGTTTCGGCAAGAAATATTCCGAGTTCTGGATCAATTTGCGTACCGAAGGCGCCGAAACGGCGAACGGCGCGCATGTCTGCTTCCGAGCGCGCACAACCGAAATGGTTGATGCTTTTCACGTCGCGGCGCTGGCCGCAGGTGGCACGAGCGACGGCGCGCCGGGGTTGCGACCGCAGTACGGCGAGGGCTATTACGCTGCATTCATTCGCGATCCCGATGGCAATCGGATCGAAGCGGTGACCTTCGTCGCCGCGAAATAGCGCAATTACAATCGCTCGACGTCTGCTGCGGTGATCGTCTCAGCAGCCTCCGGCACAGCTTCTGCCGCTCTGCGCAGCTTCGGCAAGATTTCTTCCACCTGATCGGCCACCAAGAAGCTGAAGGAGAGATCGTCACGGATAAATTCAAGTGTGCGCATGTGGTCGAACAAGGCGCAGAGCGGCTCCCAGAATTTCTTGATATTTGCGATCAATACTGGCTTGCGGTGGCGCCCGAGCTGCACCCAGGTGAGCTGCTCGACCAGCTCCTCGAGCGTGCCGACACCGCCAGGCAGCGCCACGAAGGCATCCGCCAGTTCGAACATCCTGCGCTTACGCTCATGCAGGTCGTGCGTGACGATCAGATTGGGGTGCCGTAGCGCGTGCTCGCGCGACATCAGAAACTCAGGAATGATCCCGGTGACCTCGCCGCCATGGTCGAGCGTGGCACGCGCCAATGCCCCCATGATACCGTCGCCGCCGCCGCCGTAGATCAGGCCGATTCCCTTCTTGGCTAGGATTTCGCCGAATGCGCGGGCAGCTTTCACATAGGCAGGATCGGTGCCCGGACCGGAGCCGCAATAGACGCAAATTTTTTGGATTTTACCAGGTTTGTTGATTTTATTCATGGTCTGGATGTGCAACTCGTCTGCGGTATCGTCAAGGACGGCTGCCGAAAATACTTAAAATTCCGTGCGACAGCGGAGAGGCGGGGTGATTACGGCGAAGAATCCACATATATCATGGGCCCACATGAGCGACTATCACCACCACCAATCATCCGAAATCCAGACGCGCACTTCAGCCAGCCGCGACGGGCTCTTCACCACTCTCATCCATCTCTGGCCCTACATCTGGCCGGCGGATCGCCGTGACCTGAGATTGCGGGTGATAGGCGCGCTGGTGCTGCTGCTCGCCGCGAAGCTTGCAACGATTGCCGTCCCCTTTACCTTTAAATGGGCAACTGATGCGCTCGCCGGGCATGGCAGCGCACCGATCGCCGCGTCTTCATGGCTGACCTGGGCACTCGCCGTTCCCGTCGCTATGACGCTAGCCTATGGCAGCATGCGCATCCTGATGGCGGTCCTCACGCAACTGCGTGATGGGCTGTTCGCCAAAGTGGCGATGCACGCCGTGCGCAGGCTGGCCTATTGCACCTTCGTGCACCTGCACGAGCTCTCGATGCGCTTCCACCTCGAACGCAAGACTGGCGGTCTTACGCGCGTGCTGGAGCGCGGGCGCAACGGCATCGAGACTATCGTGCGCATGGTCATCCTGCAGTTGTCGCCGACCATCATCGAGCTTGCGCTGATCATCGCCGTGCTCATGTGGCAGTTCGATTGGCGTTACGTCGCGGTAATCCTGGCCACCGTTGCTACCTACATGATCTATACCTATCGTGCCACTGAATGGCGCATCGGCATACGCCGCAAGATGAACGAGAGCGACACCGACGCCAACGTGAAGGCGATCGACTCTCTGCTCAATTACGAGACTGTGAAATACTTTAGCGCCGAGCAGCGCGAGGCCGCGCGCTACGACAGGTCGATGGCGCGCTACGAGGATGCCAGTGTTCATGCCTATACCTCGCTTGCCGTGCTTAACGCCGGGCAGGCCGTCATCTTCACGCTCGGACTTGCTACCGCGATGGTGTTGTGCGCCTTCGAAATTAAGGCTGGTACTAAGACAGTCGGCGATTTTGTGCTGATCAATTCGATGATGATCCAGCTCTACCAGCCGCTCAATTTCATGGGCATGGTCTATCGCGAGATCAAGCAGGCAGTGATCGACATCGAGACCATGTTTTCGATTATGGCGCGCGAGCCGGAGATCAAGGACGCGCCGAATGCCACGCCGTTAAGTGTGATGAACGGCACCATCCGTTTCGAGAACGTGCGCTTTGCCTATGCGCCCGATCGCCGCATCCTCAAGGGCATTACTTTCGATGTCCCGGCCGGCAAGACCGTCGCGGTCGTCGGCCCCTCCGGCGCTGGCAAGTCGACGATCTCTCGTTTGTTGTTTCGCTTTTACGAGTTGTCAAGCGGGCGCATTTTGATCGACGGTCAGGACATTACTAAGGTCACGCAAACTTCGCTGCGGCAGGCGATCGGCATGGTTCCGCAGGACACTGTGCTGTTCAACGACACGATCCGCTACAACATCCGCTACGGCCGCTGGGAAGCGAGCGATGCGGAGGTGGAGGAGGCCGCGCGTTTGGCGCAGATCGACACGTTCATTCGTCTGGCGCCCAAGGGCTACGAAACCGAAGTGGGCGAACGCGGCCTAAAGCTCTCAGGCGGCGAGAAGCAGCGCGTCGCCATCGCGCGGACCATTCTGAAAGGCCCGCCTATTCTAGTGCTCGACGAAGCCACCTCCGCGCTCGATAGCCATACCGAGAAAGATATTCAGGATGCGCTGGAGCGCGTCTCGCGCAACCGCACCACATTAGTGATTGCGCATCGACTTTCCACCATCGTCGGCGCCGACGAGATCATCGTTCTGAATCAGGGCGAGATCATCGAGCGCGGCACGCATATGGCGCTGCTTTCTGCGGGTGGGCTTTACGCAAGCATGTGGAATCGCCAGCGCGAGGCTGAAGAAGCGCGCGAGAAGCTTGCCCGCGTCGCGGAAGACAAGGCGGCACCCAACCGCAATCCACCGCCGATTGCGGATGTGATACTTCCCCCCGCGACGCCGATCGAGGCGCCCGCCGATGCGGCGGAGTAGGGTAGGGTATGTCAATCTACGATTCAGTCCGCTCACAATTCGTGCCAATCACACCGGAAGGGTACCCATTCATCGGCGCTTTCGCGCTCGTGGGTCTCGTGCTGTTCTGGCTGTGGAGTCCGCTCGGGTGGCTGGGCACACTTGCGACCATCTGGTGCGCATATTTCTTCCGAGACCCACCGCGTACGACGCCAGTACGCGAGGGCCTAGTCGTCGCTCCCGCTGACGGCCGCATCAGTCAGATCACCACCGCGGCGCCGCCGTATGAGCTGGCGCTCGGGGACAAGCAGTTGCCGCGCATTTCCATCTTTATGAGCGTGTTCGATTGCCATGTGAACCGCAGCCCGGTGGCGGGCCGTATCGAGAAAATCGTTTACCGGCCGGGCAAGTTCTTCAATGCCGATCTCGATAAGGCGAGCACCGATAATGAGCGCAATTCGCTGGTGATCGCCACTACTGGCGCACGGGTAGCGGTGGTGCAGATCGCCGGACTGATTGCGCGCCGCATCGTTTGCTTCGTGCACGAAGGCCAACCACTTGGCGCCGGCGAGCGCTTCGGCATGATCCGCTTCGGCTCGCGTGTGGACATTTATTTACCCGATGGCACGCCCCCGATCGTCGCGGTCGGGCAGACTGCGATCGCCGGCGAGACCGTGCTTGCCGACCTGCGCACGCCGGACGCTGGCCGCACGTTCCGCAGCGGGTAGCCGATTGCCGTTAGGTGGCTGCGTAAGGTTTGCGTTACGGCTTGAGGCCGACGGTCAGCCCAAGGGAAATAGGCCGATATCCCTCTGAAATTGCAATGGCATTTTGATCGCAGAGGTGACGTTGCACATTCTTTTGGCGCAATTATACCATAAGCGAGTATCGCCAACTCGGCAGCACCCCGAAGCGCTATAATAAACTTATGGTTTTTCCACCGTTCGATCCATCACCGCCGCCGCGCCAGCGTCGCCGCTTCAAGCCGATTCCGGTGCGGACACTGTTGCCCAACCTGATCACGCTGCTCGCTTTGTGCGCGGGGCTTACTGCCATCCGCGTCGCGGTCGAGGGCAAGCTCGAACTGGCGCTGGCGGCCATCGTATTCGCCGCGTTGCTTGACGGCATCGACGGCCGCATCGCACGCATGCTCAAGGGTACGTCGCGCTTCGGCGCCGAGCTCGACAGTCTTGCCGATTTCGTGAACTTCGGCGTGGCTCCGGCCTTGATCCTTTATTTCTGGGGTTTGGTGGAGCTCAAGTCGGCGGGCTGGATAGCCTCGATCATCTTCGCAATCTGCGCCGGTCTGCGCCTGGCGCGCTTCAATGTGATGATTGATGATCCCAACAAACCGGCTTGGGCGGCCAATTTCTTCACCGGCATACCGGCGCCCGCCGGCGCCATCACCGTGCTGCTGCCGATCTATCTCAATCTGCTCGGCGTCTCGAACGGACTGATCACGGTATGGATCACATTCTTCTACACACTGGCGATTGCGCTCCTGATGGTGTCGCGGTTGCCGGTGTTTTCAGGCAAGCGTGTAGGCAAGCGTGTGCCGCCCGACATGGTGCTGCCTGTGTTTGTCGTCGTAGTCCTATTCTTCGCGTTGCTCATCAGCTATCCGTGGGCCGTGCTTGCCATCGGCTCAATCGCGTACCTTGCCTGCCTTCCGGTCGGCTGGCTTTCCTACCGCGAGTATCAGCGCAAGGATACGCTAGCGGCCGCCGGAACGCCGGCTAGCGAAGCACCGATTACACCGGGCCCGGTGACCGGACCGGACGATCATGATCGCCCGGTCCGGCTGAACTAAGCGCGAAAAACATTCAGCGATTACGCAGCGGTGAGCGTTGCCGGATTGGGCGAAGCAATAAAGCTGAAATTCGGCCATGGCTGCTCCTATTCCGCACGCGACAGCGTCACCTGCACTCCAGCACTCGCTTGACCTTCGAAAGAGCCATTGGCGAAGTTGAGACGCGCCAAGGTCTGGTTATCCTGATCATTGATGGTAAGTGCCCCCTGTCCGAACGTCCAATGGCGGCTGGTAAAGAATTTGCCCGGGCAGCCACCGTCCGGCGAAACGATTCCTTGCTTCGCACCGGGAGCACCTTTGAATTCCATACCGCAAGGTGGTGCGTTAGGCGCGGCCAGCACCCAGCGGCCGGGCATATCAGGATTCGGCGCGCCTCCAGTCGTCTCGCCAAACGGATTGCCGGCGCAGTCTGAGAGCAACAACGCCGTGACAGCGCAGCCGGCCGTCCAAATTAAGGCCCCCCGCTGCATTCTCACTTCATGGTCGGTATCACGAATTCAGCGCCTTCCTTGGTGCCGGTCGGCCAGCGTGAGGTCACGGTCTTGGTCTTCGTGTAGAAGCGCACCGCATCCGGTCCGTGCTGATTAAGATCGCCGAAGCCGGATCGCTTCCAGCCACCGAAGGTATGATAGGCGAGGGGCACGGGAATCGCGAAGTTGACGCCCACCATGCCGACCTGCACGCGGCTGACGAAATCGCGGGCTGTATCGCCGTCACGTGTGAAGACGGCGACGCCGTTGCCATATTCATGGTCGGAGGGCAGTCGCACGGCCTCTTCGTAGTCCTTGGCGCGCACGACGGACAGCACCGGCCCGAATATCTCCTCTCTATAGATACGCATCGACGGCTTCACTTCGTCGAACAGGCAGCCGCCCATAAAGTTGCCGTTCTCGTAACCTTGCAGCTTGAACCCTCGGCCGTCGACCACGAGCTTGGCGCCTTCCTTGACGCCAAGATCGACATACTCCTTCACTTTATTCAGGTGCGCTCGCGTCACCAGCGGGCCGTAGTCTGCCTGCGGGTCGATGGAGGGGCCGATTTTCAAATTCTCCACGCGCGGAATCAGCTTGTTTACTAGCACGTCAGCGGTCTTCTCGCCGACCGGTACCGCGACCGAGATCGCCATGCAGCGTTCACCCGCCGATCCGTAACCGGCCCCGACCAACGCGTCGACTGCCTGATCCATGTCGGCATCTGGCATCACGATCATGTGGTTTTTGGCTCCACCGAAGCACTGCACGCGCTTTCCATTGGCGCAGCCGGTCGCGTAAATGTATTCGGCGATCGCCGAGGAACCGACGAAGCCGATTGCCTTGATGCGGTCGTCGGTAAGCAGCGTATCGACGGCTTCCTTGTCGCCGTTGACGACATTGAGCACGCCTTGCGGCAGGCCGGCTTCGATGAACAACTCCGCGATGCGCATCGGTACCGACGGGTCACGTTCCGAGGGCTTGAGCAGGAAGGCGTTGCCGCAGGCGATCGCCGGTGCGGCTTTCCAAAGCGGGATCATCGCTGGAAAATTGAATGGTGTGATGCCCGCAACAACGCCGAGTGGTTGGCGAATTGAATAGAGGTCAATGCCGGGCCCGCCGCCCTCGGTGAACTCGCCTTTCAACAGATGCGGAATGCCGCAGGCAAACTCCACAACTTCCAGGCCCCGCTGAATGTCGCCGCGTGAATCGGGCACGGTCTTGCCATGCTCGGAGGAAAGCAGCTTGGCAAGGTTGTCGAATTCGCTCTGCATCAGCTCGAGGAATTTGAAGAACACGCGCGCGCGGCGCTGCGGGTTGGTCGCCGCCCAAGCCGGTTGTGCAGCTTGCGCATTGGCGATCGCGTGCTCGACCTCGGAGTGCTTGGCCAAAGCAACCCTCGCTTGCACGGCGCCGGTATTGGGATCGAAGACGTCACCAAACCGTCCCGAGGTGCCTTTGACGGCCTTGCCGCCGATGAAATGGCCGATCTCACGCATGGGAGCTCTCCTTGGGTTCTCGCGGTTATCTTCGAGCTTTTGCCGCCCATTTTCAGTGATTTTTGCAGCCTTTTCCGGCCGTCAGCACATGAGGGCGGCCATATGGCGGCTTTTCCTTCACGATCGGTTAGCCTTTACCGCCTCTTAACAGGCCCAGTCCAGCGTCATTTACAGCGGTTGTGCGGGCGGTGCGCTCGCCAATTTGTTCTGTCTCGCCTGTCGATCGTCGACAAATTGCATCTCATGCTGGTGGAGGAAGAAATCAACCGCACCTCGATCATCGACCGCGCATTCTTGATGATCCGCGAAGCCAATTGTCTGATCGCCCGTAAAAGGCTGGTGCGGCGCCTGTCGATTCCGGATAGAAAATAAAGACGTTTTTAAACGGAGTAGATCATGGCAGAGCCCCAGGGCTACGAAGTGCAGAACTTGACGCCGGAAGAAGTGGCCCGTGGGGTGTCGGAAGGACGCATGTTATTGGTTGACGTGCGCGAACCGAGCGAGACGTCGGTAGAGGCCTATCCCGACGCGGTGATAGTTCCGATCTCGGTCTTCGATCCGGCAGATATTCCGGATCCGAAGGACAGGTTGGTCGTGTTCGCCTGCCGGACAGGCAAGCGCTCGATGACGGCCTCGTTCTTGGCTCAGGAACAGGGTTATCCGTATCGCAGCCATCTTGCCGGCGGTATCGTGGCGTGGAAGGCAGCAGGTCTGCCCACGCGTACCGGCGGTTAATCCTTCCGCCACTGTAAAGCGATAATGGTTTGAATTTGAAGATAAACTCTATTGTTGTACTTTAGCAGTCCCCAAACTAGCCCCCAAATGCATATTCCAACAGTCGGAGCACTCCGCTTGACCCAAACCGGCCGATTAGAGAAGCGGACATCCGCGGGGGGTCGAATTATCGACATTCTACCCCGTTCCATCGCTCACCAAGGCATGCTTAAAGCCACCCACTACAGGCATTCAGATAGGAAGGGTTCCACGTCGGGGTACAGCAATGATCCGCACCACGGTACTCCGTGCGCTTGTGCTGACGGCGGCTTTTGCCGCGGCGTTGACGCCGGTCACGTGCCTTGGCGAAAACAGCAATCGGTTGCCGACCAAGGCAACGAAGAAGCTACCGCCCGAGCTGCTCTCGCTGCTCCGGCAAAAGAAGATGCCCATACATTCACCAATCCTTGTGCGCGTTTTCAAGGAAGAGGCGGAGCTCGAAGTCTGGAAACAGGACACCACCGGCCGTTTCCAGATCCTCAAGACCTATCCGATTTGTCGGTGGTCGGGCGATCTTGGGCCGAAGTTGCAGGAGGGCGACCGTCAGACTCCAGAGGGGTTCTATAGAGTTACGCCCGAGCTGATGAATCCCCACTCCAACTACTATCTTGCAATCAACATCGGCTACCCCAACAACTTCGACAAAGCGAACAACCGCGACGGCAGCTTGCTCATGATCCACGGCGACTGCTGGTCGAGCGGTTGCTATGCCATGACCGACGAACAGATAAGCGAGATCTATTCGCTGGCGCGCGACTCATTCCAGGGCGGCCGGCCGTCATTCCAGGTCCAGACCTATCCGTTCCGTCTGACGCCGGCGAATCTGGCGCGGCATCGAAATAATCCGAACTTGGCCTTCTGGAAGATGCTCAAGATCGGCAACGATCACTTCGAGGCGACGCATCTCGAACCCAAGGTGGACGTGTGCAACCGCCTCTATGTATTCGATGCGCAACGTCCCCCGAATTCACCGAAACCTCTTGTGTTCAATCCCACCGATAAATGCCCCACCTTTGTCGTGAATCCGAAAATCGCGCGGCGGGCGCTGGAGAAACAACGCGCCGACGAGCTTGAGTACGCGCAATTGCTTGAGGACAACGTGCCAGCCGCCCCAATTTACAGCGAACTGGACGGCGGAATGAATAAGGTTTTCCTCGCACGGTTTTCGGACAGATTGACGCTTTCAAAAAGACTAGGCCTCGATCTCGCTCAAGGTGCGCTTGTCGGCGAACTGATGTCGATGAATATTTCCTATGCCAAGCGTTTCGAAAATTTCTATTACCGGCCTGGCACCAAGTGGGCCTACGTGATCATGTTTGATCCGAGCCAAGAGAAGAAGAACTATAGCGAACTCGACGAGCGTGCCGACTATTTCTACGAGGCCGTGACCTCGTCGAAGGGCATGGTCAGTACGACCCCCGGCATCGGGCAAGCCTATCTTGGGGCTTACAAGGACAAAAACGACAAGTGGTTTGATGGCAGCAAAACTTACAAGCTCACCGTCCCACCAAATCCGCCAGCCAAGCAGTTTTGGTCGCTCACGATCTATGACACGTACAACCGCATCGGGATCGACAACAAGACACAGAACACCGACCTCTCGTCGCGCGACGAAGGCTTGCGTAAAAACCCGGATGGGTCAGTCGATCTCTATGTCGGTCCTGAAGCGCCTGCCGGATACGAGAAAAACTGGCTCCAGACCAATCCCGGGGAGACGTGGTTTGCCTACTTCCGGCTTTACGGCCCTCTAGAGCCCTATCTCAGCTGGAGCTGGAAGCTGCCAGACTTCGAAGATGTCGCGCAGACCACCGGGGCGAAATGAGACGTCGCAATTTGTCCGCTTCTCTAATCGGCCGGTCTGGGTCAAGCGCTTTCAGGCTATCCACCACTTCAGTGTCGATGTCGCTTGCGGGCTCGTGCTTCTCTTCGGACTCGGCGCCAAGGCCCTTCCAGTATGGGATTCGAGAACGAGGCGGAACAATCTATTGGTCGGCCTTACCGTCAGGTGACGGCAGGTCCAAGCGGACATACGAACTCACCTCATCCATCGTCCCGCAAGGGACATCATTCCACCGCGCGGTGGAGCTCGCGTTTCCTCCTATCGGATGTGATCGTGTGTTGTCATGCTGCTGCAGCCTCTTGCCGGGTCCAGCGAAACTCGGTGCCGTCAACCCAGATGCGATGCAAGATCACGGCCAGCCGGCGCGCCAGCGCCACGATCGCCCTTTTCATGCCGCGGCGCCTGGCGATCTGCATCGCCCAAGCCTTGAGCCAGGACCACTTGACTGTGCGGGTCAGCAGGATCTGGGCCGCCTCATAGAGCATGACCCGCATCATCTCGTCACCGCACTTCGATATTGCGCCGGTGTGGTCGCGTTCGCCCGATTGATCCTTGCAGGGTGTCAGGCCCAAAACCGCCCCAACCGCCTTGGAGTTGCGAAAGCGCGCCGGCACATCGACGGTGGCGCGGTAGGTCAGCGCCACCACCGGACCGACACTGGGGACCGTCATCAGTCGCCGACACACCTCATCGTCGCGGACGATGGCCAACACGCGGCGGTGCAGGACGGCGGTCTGTTCACGCAGCACCCGCCGGACGACGAGCAACGGCTCAACCAGCATGGCCAGATCGGGGTGGTTTTCGACCAGCTCTTTGATGCGCGCCTCGAACTTCAGCTTGCCGACGATCCCGACCTTGAGCCCGAAGTTACGCAACGTACCGCGCAGGTCGTTCTCGATGGCGATGGCCTTCGACTGCAGCAGCTTGCGATGGGTCAGCAGTGTGCGCAGCTTCTGACTGCGCAAGGTCTTCACATGCACCGAGCGATAAAGCCCCGCCCGCATCATCTGCGCGATGCCGCGCGCATCGTTGCGGTCGGTCTTGTTGATTTGTGCCTTCAACACCGCCCGCATATGCCGTGTCTCGACACAGATCACCGGCAAACCCGCTTCCGCAAGCGCGCTATAAAGCCATTGCGACAGCGGCCCGGCTTCCAGCCCGATGCGCTTGAAGCGGTAGGTAGCGTTCTTCAGCACTTGCAGTAGCGCACCAGGTTCGCTCTTGACTTTAACTTCGCGAACGATCCTGCCCGTATCATCCACAATGCAGACGCTCGTCTCATTGACTGACACATCTAATCCAGCAAAATGCTCCATGCTGCGCTTCTCCTTTGATGCTTGGGGCCCGTAACTACGGTGACCCCGTTTCACCATCAGCCTGAAGCGCAGCACCCAAAATCTTT
>Ga0207783_1000083_pt1 | contig 16235 bp, 18 predicted proteins | sample LuqExpMetageno63_FD_187820 | JGI IMG/M metagenome (GOLD analysis project Ga0207783, IMG submission 187820) | Tropical forest soil microbial communities from Luquillo Experimental Forest, Puerto Rico - Sample 63 (SPAdes) | ecosystem: Environmental > Terrestrial > Soil > Tropical forest ... | reverse complement strand
GCCGCGATCGGTTCGGTAGCGGCTTGCCTTTGCGCTCCATAGTGGCCAGTGTGGTTCGGTTGTATGCTGTTTAGCGGTCAGGTCAGAAGGAGAGTGTTACATGCGTTATAAGGTGAGGAATATCGCTGCGCTCAAAGTGATCCTTGGCGACTTGCCTGACAGGACCCGGGTCGAGGTCGATCGACACATTAAACTGTCAGCAAAGACAGTCGGCGAGCTCCGAAAGATGATTGATTGGCCTGAGGTTCTGGCGATAACTACCCCCCGGGAAGGCAGCTCGGAAAGCGTAGTAAAGGTGAGCAAGCCAAGCATAGCGACTCGGACCTCGCCAAAACAGTAGCCACGCAGTAAAGACTTGCTGAGGACTGCGGTTGATGCCGCGGGTTTTGGCGACCCATTTCTGGACCGCAAATCGATCCGGCCAGGGTTTTCACAACGAACGGTGGAAAAATTGATAAACAAGCTCCCCATGACAACCGTGGGTCACTCGGCTCTTGAGGATGAACTGAAGCATCGCATCGGGACCGAGCGTCCTCGCCTCATTCAGCGTATTCAGGAAGCAATTGCTGACGACTCCAACCTGGCTGAGAATTCGGAATACCAAGCAGCAAAGGCAGACCAGGAGATCAACGAGGGGCGCATTGCCGAACTCGAAGACAAGCTCGCGCGCGCCGAAGTGATCGACGTGTCAAAGCTTTCCGGTGATACCATCAAGTTCGGAGCTACGGTGACATTGGTCGATGAGACTAGCGATGAGAAGAAGGTTTGGCAGATAGTCGGTGAACCAGAAGCCAACGCTAGCAAGGGAAAGATTTCGGTAACTTCCCCAATCGCGCGCGCATTGATCGGCAAGACCGAGGACGCCACCGTGGAGGTTGAGGCTCCGGGTGGCGCCAAGATCTACAAAGTCCGGAAAGTTGAATGGCTTGAGAGCGGCTCAAGCAAACGAGAACGATGATAAAGGTGGTGCCGTTGCGATATTTTCGTTATTGCTTCGATACGAACACTGCGGCAACGGCTCCTAAATTTGTGGTGCGACCGCCAACAATCCGGCTTCAACTCTTTCCGGTCGCCTAGTCTTTTAGTGCCAACGCAACGTGAGCGAGGATAGTCCGAGTACGGCGTTAACTGCGACCGAACCTTGGACTGAAATCGGCTGCAAAGCAAAGGTACGTCCCGAGCCGCCGAGCAGAATGTTAGCACCAGCTCCAATGCCCAGACCAACGTCCCCAGATACTCCGACATAGTCGCCAGCAAGTGCTCCGGCCGGCACGCCGGTGGTTGGTGCAAACACGGCCCAGCCTAACGCACCACCAGCGCTGACGCCGATGTCTAGACCCACAGTGTTGATGGCGCCGTCGTAAGACTGGAGTGGTGTCCGATCGCTTGGTGTGAAGACACACTCCAAGGACTGGCGACCGGCTATCACAAACCCAACGCTGGGATTGACCTTGCAAGAGAGGCCACCAACCTGTGCCCACGTCTGGGGTGTTGTTTGTGCTCGGGTCGGCGCAACTTGGCTAATCCCGATGGTCGAAACTATAGCTGTGATAACAACTAATTCGATACCGCGCATAGTTTAACCCCATGTTGTGGTCCACCTCGGACATTAAGGTCGATTTGCCAATGTGTCCTGGTAACAATGCCTAATTATAAAGTCTACTCAGAAAATGCCAATTATGATGGAACAGCATACTCGTAGACACATCAACAAGACCATAATAATCGAGACTCGCACCAAATGCATGGGGGGCATTGTCCAGCTACCTCTCTAAGGTGATGGGTCCCCTGCTAAGGAATTCGCTTCAGCCCGAAGATCAAACCGGCAGGCGACATTTTTGGCAACACAAACGGAACTCAAAAGAACTATCTGCAGCTCATGCGGCAGCCGTAGCCTTGATGATTCTTGCATGCAGCAAGCCATGAAGTCGTTGCCGTTCTTTCACCCACAAAAAAACACTAATGAGCAAGCTATCAAGCACAATTTGCGCCGAGGAGACGTCCGACCCAGCTTCTGCTAAATCCCAAATAAGCTGCCGTTGACGGTCGACACTGGCAACCATTTCCCGCACTTGGCCGTCTGCCTTGGCCAATTCGGCAACGAGAGAACTGTCGGTGTTATCTTCAGGTTGCATGCTGTAAGTGCCGGCGGATATGAAAACATAGATTCTCACTGCTTAACTGTCTGTGACAGCCATGCAACACCGGACAAATTTTGGATGAGGTTGAATTCCCTTACGTTCTTTCACACACGAGGTAAGCCGATAGGCACGCTATCGAGCATGGTATGGTTAATGCTTATGGTTAATGAGCATGTTCCTGTGGCACCACTATCCGGTCCTAGGCTATGCCTGCTGGGATTCTCAGAAACAATGACGGCGAGATAAGGATTGAAGTAAAACAATGCATCTGCAGCAGCGAATATTGGTGACCGGCGGTTCTGGTTTCCTCGGCTCACACCTCTGTGAGCGTCTCTTGGCCGAGGGAGCGGAAGCAATTTGTCTCGATAATTTTTTCACTGGAGCGCGGCGCAATATAGAACACCTGATCGGCCACAAACGGTTCGAAATCATTCGGCACGACGTAACTTTCCCAATCTATATCGAAATTGACCAAATTTATAACTTGGCGTGCCCAGCATCCCCGATTCACTATCAGCGCGACCCGGTTCAGACGACGAAAACCAGCGTGCATGGCGCAATCAATATGCTCGGACTGGCCAAGCGGGTGAAGGCAAAAATCCTCCAGGCGTCTACGTCGGAAGTTTATGGTGATCCCAATGTACATCCCCAATCCGAGGATTATTGGGGACATGTCAATCCGATCGGGCCGCGTTCGTGCTACGATGAAGGAAAGCGTTGTGCTGAAACCCTGTTCTTCGATTATTGGCGCCAACACAAATTGCGAATCAAGGTGGCCCGTATCTTCAATACTTACGGTCCGCGTATGCACCCAAACGATGGGCGGGTTGTGTCAAACTTTATCGTCCAGGCATTACAGGGACGCGATATCACGATTTACGGTGACGGTTCTCAGACGCGCTCATTCTGTTACGTTGATGATCTTATTGACGGACTGGTCCGCCTTATGGCGTCGCCCGATTCGGTCGTCGGTCCTATCAATATGGGAAACCCGGTTGAGTTTTCGATGCTGCAGCTTGCAAAAACGATTTTGGACCTAACAGGATCGCGCTCGAAGATTATTCATCGACCATTGCCGCAGGACGATCCACGACAGCGGCAACCGAACATCGAAAAGGCGCAAGAACTGTTGGATTGGAGGCCTGCGATCCCTCTGAAGGAGGGTCTGATCAAGACAATAGCCTATTTTGAAGACCTTATCCGTGAACCAGGGCTTGCGGAGTTATTTCGCTAGCGGTTCGGAAGCTCGAGAGTCGAATGGATCCTGTCTGCGCAGCTGCGGAGTAACTGCAGTTGCCTCGTTGCATCCTCCGGATCTCCCAGCAAGTTGGCGCAATAGATTGGTCACACCACGACTGCCAAGTCCGGCCGCAAGGATGTGCCCCGCGCTCCTATTAAGCTTGACGCTTTAGCTTACTTCATGAATTCCGTACGGTTCTGTGTCAAAGAAAATAACATTGTTGCGCACACAACTTGCATATGAGGGCGTGGGCTCGATTGCTTTCGTTGCAATAAAGTCGAAGTTCATTCGGTCTTCTAAGGGATCAGTCGCGAATACAGAACGGCGCTGGAGAAATGTGATGTCGAAAATTCTGTGTACGGTCGTTGCGCTATTGATTTTGGTGGCAGTCTATCCCGTTTCGGCGCAGGCACGCGGCGGCCATTTCGGTGGCGCTTGGCACGGGGGTTCACACGGAGCTTTTTTTGGGGGTGCTTGGAACGGAGGTTCACACGGAGCTTTTTTTGGTGACGCTCATTTTGGTGCTGCGCCATGGGGTGCTCGTTACTATGGCGGAGTCTATCGTCGGGTTCGACCGGCCTGGGGCGGCGTCTATCGCGGCGGTGTTTGGCCAGGCCGATACTATGGGCACTACCACGGTAATTGGCGCGAAAGCTATTCGCCCAATTGGGGCTGGGGTGTCGCTGCAGGTCTTTTGGCTACGGCGCCAGCTTATTCCTATTATGATGTTGGGTTCGGCGACGATTACGGATTCGAAGTGCCTGCGTATAATAGTGCTGTTGCCAACTGCATGCAGCGCTTTCGGTCTTTTGATCCAGCCTCGGGCACCTATATCGGCCGTGATGGGAATCCCCATCCGTGCCCGTGAGCGCTGGACCTAAATATTCGAGCCGCCGGGGCCCATCACCAATCTAGCCAGGTCTGTTAATTCGCTGGCGGCAGTGGAAGCTCAAGAATCGCGGTTGTTTGCTCTTTCTGCAGTGTAGCTTCTCGCCCTTTCAGCGATTTAAGCATCCAGCCCAAATGGCTCTCGCCTACTTTCAAACGAACGGCGTCCTTTGTCGGTCCATCTAATAAAATAGCGACCCCATCATCGTTTCCAGCGATAATTCCAATCAAGGTGAGGGGTGGCCGATTTGAGAAGGGCAACGAATTTGACTGGATCGGCAGTGGCTCGGTGGCAGGCAGTGGGTGCCGCGAAGGAGAAAAAATTGGCCGTTCCCTGGTGGCGGTTAATGAGGTCAACGGAATAGCCCACAACGGATTGGCGACAGTACTTGCCGCTGCCGATGCGGGATCGTCAGCAGATTTCGCAACGCTACGATGGGACGACGTATTAATCAGGTTTGTCATTAATCCGCCATCAGTCAAATGTTGCGAGACGGCGATGACAAGCCCAACAACGGTCGTCAGCCCAAGGACAACGGCTGATTTAGCCTGTAATGGTGCGCGTAAAGATATCACTTCGTAGCCCCCCATAGTCCGGACACCGTCAGCACTACATGCATGCGTGCATTATCTCCCGGTTCTGCCGGCGCCTGCGCATCCAACCTGTCGATAAACAAAAACGGCATCCCCGCCTCGATATCATAAAGGACCCGCTGCAGCACGGCCTGCTCAAGCTCACAAGTGGCCATCACGGTCACATAGCCGTCCTTGGATGGTGCCCCCTGCCGCTCGATTTCGGACGAGATCACTGTGCCGCCAGCACGCGTGACTACGTCGGTAATTCCCTGCAATAGTGTTGCGCTTGCAACCGTTGCAGTTTTGCCGTCCAAAACTGGCGATCCTGCGGGCCAGGGTGCTGTCAGCGCGCCATGATCTCCAGACGAAGCGCGGTTACGGCCATCGAATCGCGCAAGCATTTCAAGAGCGGTATTTCGGATTCGATACTGCTCCACAATGTCCGTCACCATAAAAATGCTGGTCAGACACAAGACGAGGACGAGCACGAGATAGATCAGCGCGGAAAGACTGGGGGAGCGTGTGAAGTAACGCTCTACAGAATGAGCGGAAATCATGACAATGGTCCAAAGGGTTGCACAATCGCTTCGATGTTGAAGTGCTCGTCATCCGAGTTCGGCGATCGTGTTGTTGGCGCGAAGAAACTTGCGCGTGCGAAGCGACCCGATTGCTCGATTAGCCCAACGAGCGCGGCGGCATTCCGAGTAATCCCTGTCAGACGCAGCTTGTTGCCTTCCACGTGCACCTCGGTCACGTACGTATCGTCGGGAAGAATTTTTGAGAGGGTTTCCACGGCAAGTACGGTCAAGGGCGCCTCGTGCTTGCGCCGCTCAAGCTCCCGCTTAACCGTTGCAGGTGACGGCGATCCACTTGTGCGTGCGAGACCCGCAGCGGCGCGGACCTCAGAAATCTGGTGTGCAAGTTCTTCTTGTTGTCCCGAAAGGCTCGTAGTTAGGATTGTATCGGCGCCAAGCGCAACGCCGGCGATGATGCCTACGGCAGCGAGAGTAGCAACAAGTGTCTTGCGGATTTGGCTAACATTCTTTGCTCCGCGGCCTCTTTCCTCCCAGACTTTAATTAATTCCGCGTTGGGATAATCCTCTGGCGCAGTCGTAAAAACGGCGATTGACTGCGCACCGAAGTCGACAATTGCCTGCACGTAAGGCTTGATCAAATTGAGCGCTGTTGCCGCGATGGTGACGGCCATCTTTTCTGCGTCGGTTTCGATTGGTTGGCTCCAGCCGAATGCGGCATTGTCAGCATCCCAAGGCGTTAACCGATCGATCTGAGAGCGCACGATGCCCGGCATAAATTCACTGGCACGATTGGGAAGCTCGAGCGGCCGGAAGATAAATCGGTCGGAGCGCAGTACCAATTCGATTTGGCTGTTTGAGAAAGTCTCTGCCAGTGTTCCCAATTCTGAATTATCAAATCGGCCGTCAACAACTCGAATTTGGTCGCGGGTCACCTGTAAGTCGCTCGATTGCTGATTTACTTGTGGTACGAACTCGCCATTTTCATTTTCGACCAGACGAATTGTACGTTGCAAGGCAAACCGGCCGACCATATCCGAGACAAAGTTAGCGACAGAATCAATCCAGCGGGAACACGCGTCCCTGATCGCAATGAGGGTCATCGTCACGGTTTTGTTCATAGACCGTTATCCGCAATTGTCTGGTCGAATCCATCACGCCAAGCCAAGACGGCATATGGTTGATCGCCGTCATCAAAGAGCAGGACAACGACGTCGGCGTTTTCTGAGTGGCCGTTGTCAAAGGCGACGCGAGCCGTGACGCGAAACGTCTTACCAGCCTCCGCGGTTACGTATTGCTGTGCGTCCTTCAGCAATGGCAATAGGGCGTCTGCATTTTCTGGCGCGGCTTGCCGCTGTGCCAAGAATGTATTCAAAAGGTCCGCGGTCATTCCCGGCAAAGCCGCAATTACTTCCGGCCTGGCGTCGAGCACGTTCACTTGTGGGCGACCGCTGTATACCGTGACGAACGGCAAAGCGCGTTCGACGAGGGGCGCCGGCAGATCACGGACCAAAGACAGTTCATTGGCGTGAGGAAATGCGGCTCCTCGTGGCTGGTAGCCAAGGTTAGCGAATTGGTATGCCGAAGTTTCTGAATCCACACCTTTCGATGGGGGAGTTCGCCACCCGACGATCCGGTCGCCATAGAGGTTAGCTTCATCCGGAGAGGCCCCGAGACTGACAAAAAGTCCGGCTAATAGCTCCTTTGGTGCTTTATTGAGATCAATCCGAGCGGCCTCCGACCGGAATTCGACCGCAACATTTGCTTCTCCCAAGCGAAACTTAAACTGCCCATGTGGCGGGCGTGCTTGTGAGCCCGCCGTCTGCTGCCGATAGGCCGTAAGCTCGAGCGCGGCTGACACCAGCGCCTCTGTCTTCAAGTGATTATCATAGGCAGCAAAAGCTGACGCAGTGTTGATGACGTAAACGGCGTATATCGAGGCCAACACACTCAGTGCACCGAGAATCCACAAGACGGCGATCAGAATGAAGCCATCTGCGTCGGTCCGCTGCAGCTTAAGAATGAATTTCGATGCGTTCATCGTTGTCACTGCGCTGGCGCTGCGGCCGACTGTTCGGCCCGCAGACATTCGGCGTAGGAATTCGCCGAGATACACGCAACAGGTACGCTGGCGTGAATGAGGGTGGCAGTCGATATCGGAAGTGTTTGTTGTGTATTAGCGTCACGCACGGTCATCTTGATGGATTGGGGTAATTGAATGTGCTGCCGCCACTCCGGTTGCCAAACCCGATCAGCGGCCGCATAGGAAAAGGAAAGCCGGTAGGGTGCCCGCAGCAGCACGACGGGGTCGGTGAAGGCCGGTTTAATACGATCGTCCGGCACAAACCGCGCTTGCGTTCTAACCAGAATCGGACCCTCTTTACTGTCGACCTCGGCGAAGCGGACAAAGTGCAGGCCGGGCGACTGATTTGGGCCAATGGCCGTACGCACAAATGTGACGGAACGATTTGTGCCATCAAAGAACGGTGTCTGGGTGGGGCCGTTCATTGGGATAAATTGTGCGGCGGCGAGATCGGCGGAAAGCCGGTCGAGCCCGAGCGCGATTTGCTCATCGCGCTGAACGCCGACAACGCCACGATTCCAGTTCGGCAACCACTGAGCGGTGATCGTGGCGAGCGCGGCCAGGATCAGACCCATGAGCGCGGTCGCGACTAGGGCTTCAAGCAAGGTAAAGCCGGCTCTTGCGTCCTTATCGCATGGTTGCTGCACAGTCATTGGGCTGCGGTCCGCTGTAGGCGGATCGTGCTGATCCGCATCGCAGCCCCGCTAGGCGACCCAACGTTCACAACGACGGCTTGTGGCACCCAGCGCGCGGAAGGTTCTTGAGCGACGCTATCGGTAGCGAATGGTAATACCGCGACGCGCCAGGGATGATTGGCAATCGTTCCCGAGAAGGCACCCCGCGCCAGCTGATCACGGTCCGGAAGTGCGGTGATGACCGCACGTGCAGTTTGCAATCGGGTCAAATGTACGTCGATTGAACGGGCGCCGCGCGCAGTGCTGGCAATCAAGCTGCCGATCGCCGCCATTACGATGGCGACAATCGACAGTGCAACAAGCGCTTCGATCAGCGTGAAGCCGGCGACGGCGTCGTCAGGTAGGATTGAACGGGACAATCTCGACCCCTCCTGTCAGCCAATTGACGCGTACCTGATAACCAACTCCCAGGTGCGTTAGTGAAATGACGCCACCACACGACATTCCGGAGGAAAAGAAGCGGATTGTGGAGCCGGCTGGGTAATGTCCACAGCGGGCGGGCAACAGGGCATCGAATGCGACATCATCCGGCACGCGTATGATGTCACCGGTGGCGCCGGAGCGAACTAATCGGGATCTTGCGTCAACGTCGGTGGTGATATTCGCCTGGCGGCGCAAGGCTGCTTGATGATCGGCCTTAAGCAACGCCGCTGTTGCTAAGGCATAGGACTCAAGTCGGGCCCTGGACGTACCGTGCGGCAGCAGGGGTATGGCGAATGCAGCAAGGATCGCCAGGATGGCGATGACACAAACGACCTCGAGGAGCGTAAATCCATCCTCCCTGTCGAGGCCGTCACCGCGACCAGCTGTTGATTTCAGCTGTGCCCCCTTCTTGTCCCTTGGGGCCATAAGACACGATGTCATAGGGTCCATGCTCTCCGGGCGAGCGGTAGATGTACGGCTTTCCCCAGGGGTCATTCGGCACCTCGTTCCCCTTCAAATAAGGGCCACTCCAACTTGTCACGCCGCCGGGGCGATGCATCAGTGCGTCGAGACCGTCTGAACTCGATGGATACTGTCCTGTGTCGAGGGCATAGAGATCGAGGGCGCTCTCTAAGCTTGCGATTTGAATCTTTGCGGCCTTCACTTTGGATTCGCCAAGAAAGTTGAGAACACGCGGGCCAACCAAAGCCATGATGAGCGCGATGATCGAAATGACCACGAGCATCTCAACCAGCGTAAATCCCCTTTCCAGGGTACGCCGGAAGGAGCTTCTCCGGTTTCGGGTTAACAACTGGTTAACCATGATCAAGGCCCTCCATCGTTCATCCGATCGATTGGCTAACAGATAGCAGCGCGGTCATTACTGATACGATAAGGCCGCCGACAATCGTGCTGATGCCAATGACCGCCAGGGGACCGACAAGTCCGACGGCGCGATCGAGGCTGCGCTGCAATTTGGACTCATAAAACTCAGCCACGCGTCCAGCGAGCAACGGCAACTGACCAGCTTCCTCACCGAGGCGTAACAAGCGCACTGCCAGCGGTGGTAATGTTCCCGTCTCCTCAAGGGCCTCGGATAGTTTGTTGCCCTGCCGAACGCGTTCCACGACGCGAGTCCAAACGGCGGAATCACCCACGGCCGCCATCATATTGGTGAGAATGCGCAACGTTGTGGTGAGCGGAACTGCCGCAGTGAGCAGGACCGCGAGATTGCGGCAGAACAAAGCAGTCTGGTGCAACGCCAAGATCGAGCGAAGCACTGGTAACCGTGCCAGCCGTATAATGACCGCCGCGCGAAATTTTTGTTGGCGTGCGAAAAAAAGTGCGCTCGCCAGCATAACGATTGCTGTCGAACCGACCAAATTCTTATGCGTGGTTATGAAATCCGAAAGTCTCAGAAAGATTCCAGCTATCGGGTCAATCTTGGCACCCATGTCGCGCAAAACCGCGCCCAACTGCGGCAACACAAACGTGAGAAAAAACACGAGTACGCAGGTTGCGGCGAATAGCAGAAAGGCCGGATAGCGCACTGCGTCGGTGATCTTGCGCCGCAATGCTTCGGCGCGGCTGCGATCGCTGGCAAGCACCTGGAGAATCTGTTCAAGCGTTCCCGAGGCTTCGCCGACCCGGACCAGGGCTACATACATGGGGGGAAACAGGGCAGGGTGGTGTGCAAGCGCATCGGCGAAACTTTCGCCGGCTAGGACACTCGAGCGAATAGCGGAGACGGTAGAACGCAATCGGCCAATGTCGACATCGGCTGCGAGCAGCTCGAGCGCACGGTCGAGCCGCGCACCAGCTTTAAGCAGTAACGCGAGATCGAGAGTGAAGATTGTGACATCCTCAGTGCGAGCACGCTTTTCAAATCTGAAATTGAATCGGGAGCCTTGTGTAGCGCTTTCTTCGACAATGGTATCAATGGGTACCAGACGAAGATAATCAATGCGGCGAGCCACCTCTGCCGCGGTCGGCGCCGCAATCAATCCGCTGACGATTTCGCCATTCGTGGTTAGGGCTCGATAACGGAAGTTCGGCATGGCTTATCCGATGGTGGTGACCCGGAAGACCTCCGCCGCAGAGGTTATGCCGGCAAGGGATTTGGCCGCTCCGTCCTCGAACATGGTCGTCATACCTGCGTCCATCGCAGCACGCCTGATCGTTCCTGAATCGGGCGTCGTCTTTATGAGTCTGCGTATTGCATCGGTGATCTCGAGAATCTCAAAGACACCGGTGCGGCCTCGATAGCCGGTGCCATTACAGCGCTCGCATCCGCCGGGAACGTACACGGAATCACCTTCTCTTAGACGAAGCATGGCGTAGCGCGGGTCGGCTGCAAGCGATGCTGCGGAAAGCTTTTGCTCAATCTTGCAGCGGTCGCAGAGGACGCGGACTAGCCGCTGCGCGATGACGGCCCGTAACGTCGACTGCATCAAGAAATTTTCGACACCGAGATCGAGCAGTCGCGGTACCGCGGTAGCCGCGGTTTCGGTGTGCAATGTGGTGAGTACCAGATGGCCGGTGAGTGCGGCATGAATGGCAATGTTGGCGGTCTCGGGATCGCGTACCTCGCCGACCATGATGACGTCGGGATCTTGCCGAACAAAGGCACGCAGAGCTGCAGCGAAAGTGAGTCCGATCTCCGGTTTTACTTGTGACTGGTTAATCCCGCGAATTTCGTATTCGATCGGATCTTCAATCGTGAGAATCTTCCGCGTTTTGTCATTGAGCGCGGTGAGCATGGTTGCGAGTGTCGTAGTTTTGCCGCTGCCAGTTGGGCCGGTGACCACGATGATGCCATGTGGAAGTTCAAGCAGACGACGCAGCGTCTGTTGGTCGGGACTGGACAGGCCGAGCTTTGGGATTTCCAGGATGCCTCGGTCCTTTGGCAGCAGCCGTATGACCGCGGACTCGCCATAGCGCGTCGGCATGGTTGCGACACGAATATCGATATCAGATCGCGCAACGCGCAGATGGGCTGCGCCGTCCTGCGGCAACCGACGCTCGGCGATATTCAGCCCGGCAAGAATCTTGATTCGTGAGATCAATGCTTGCGGCAATACGTCGGCCGGCGTTGGCACAACTTGTAACAATCCGTCGATGCGCATGCGCAAAACCACGCCGCTGCGAAACGGCTCGACATGAATATCGGTTGCGCGCAATTCGACCGCCTTCTCCAGCAGATCGTTGACGGCGCGAACGACGGGAGCGCCACTGGCAAGATCGCGCAGGCTATCAATGTCATCGTTGGCCTGGACCCGCGCAGTTTCGGCGCCCTCTGGCGTGGTCAGCGCGTCCTCGCCAAGCCGCTGCGTCAGCGCGGTAGCGATCTCCTCAAAGGAGGCGACGGCAAGTGCGACTGGCCCGCCAAGAGTGAATTCGGCGGCGCGAATCGTGGCTGCGTCGCTGGGATCGGCGACAACCAGAGTATTTCCGCCGCCTTCCGCTAGTTGGCACGGGAACACCGCCATTTCGCTCAAGAAGCGGTGAGAAAACGGTCCGGTTTGTGCTGAGGCGGCGAGTAGCTGGGGCAAGTTCAGCCGCGGCAGCTGGTAAAATTGGGCGACCTCGTCGGCAAATGCGTCTGCCGAGAGGTCGGTGAGCTCCCAGAGTTCCCGCAATTTTCTTTCTTGGCCGGGGCGGTCTGCCGACGCGAATTTAGACAATACGTCTCCGGTGACGACGTTTTTTCTGGCCAGACACGCCATGAATTCGAGCGACCGCCCGGCGGGTACCAGGAAATGCCCCTCAGGGCCTTTCGCGCGCGCAGGGGCGCTGTGGCTGACTTCGGCTAGCTTCAGATTGCTGGGACCCACGCAAAGCACTCCTTTGTGGTCCCAAAAGGCTAGGTCATGGACGTTAACGAAATGGCAACGATACCCGGCATTTTGCGCTCATCGATCAACAACCAATGCGTGTCTAGAGCGATGAAACTCGCCAAAGACTCGAAACAGCGCGCCGGGTTTCCCTCCTAAGTCTCTGAAGATGGACCCTAAGTCTCTGAAGATGGGCAAATTAGGCGGTTGTTAACCATAGCCGGGCGAATCTCCCCGCTTAGTGACGCTGCGTTAACCACCTATCGGGGCGGCACCAAATTCGGGGACAGAGCGTCCATATGAAGGTTTGGTTGAAGCCCAACTCGGGGCTGGCATCCGGCACATCAGCGTTGATGGTGCTCGCCTTGCTCGCAGTGCTCCTTGCCGGCTGCATGACCACGAATGGCGGCAAGGATGCGCAAGCGTCCGCGCACGGCGACATCGCTGATCTGATTCGCGAAGTCGATTTGACTCCCCCGCGACCGGCGCGCGTGCAAGCGGGCACACTGACGGGCTCCAGGTCAGAACCGCGCGCCGCGACCTACAATGGTGACGGCAGCATCGCGACCGCAGGCGCCCAGCCACGCGCGGGCGCAAACCGCTTAGAACCCGATCGCACTCCGACCGGCTCGCTTCCCGAGGGTGCAACCGAGGGGACCAGCAACAAGGGTTATGAAATAAATTTTGAGAACACGCCTATCGAAACGGTCGCCAAGGCTATCCTTGGGGACATTTTGGGCGCCGGCTACACGATCGATCCGCGGGTGAAGGGTACAGTGAGCCTTTCGTCGGGACGAGCCGTGCCGAGAAGGGACCTGGTCTTTGTGCTCGAGAGCGCGCTGCGGATGAGCAATGTTGCGCTCGTGCATGGCCCGCAAGGATATCGCCTCATTCCGACGACTGAGGCGCTCGCTGCGGGTTCAGCCGACTGGGCAAACAATCCTTCGGCAGGCTATGGAATCAGCGTAATTCCCTTGCAATTTGTGTCGGTGCAGACGCTGATTAAGTTGCTTGACAATTACGCAGCTAAACCGGGCATGGTTCGTGCAGAGCCTGTGCGCAACCTGATTATTATCCAGGGAAGCAGTGAGGATCGTCGCGCCGCCATCCAGACCGTGCTGAGTTTCGATGCTGACTGGATGCTCGGGCAAACGGTTGGAATCTATCCCGTCACCAACAGCACCCCTGAACCGATCATTGCCGAGCTCAATCGGATCATTGACTCGGGGCAGGGCGGTCTCAGTCAAGATCTCGTTAAGTTGGAGCCGATCGCTAGACAGAACGCAATCCTTGTCGTCGCTCGCAAGCAGGAACTACTCAAGAGGGTAGCGACCTGGATTGAGCGGTTAGACAAATCAGGAGGTGCAGGCACCGACGTCAAAGTATACCGCATGCGTTACGGTGATGCGCGCCAAGTGGCAGCGCTCCTCAATGAGATGTTCCTTGGCTCGACTAGCGCGAGTGGATTGGATTCTCCCACCAACCAATTAAGTCCTGGTGGAGGAATGATTGCCTCGAGCAGCGCCGGGTCAACCCTCGGCAGCGCGCATCAGGGCACTGCGCTGGCGCAGACGCCCTCAGCCGGCGGGCTGCAACAGACATCAACATCAGCAACATCAAATTCGGCTTCGCAACCGAATACTTTTGATGCCCGCTTCAGCGGCCAACGCGTTGCCGGTCCACCAACTTGGGCGAGCGGCAGCGCTACTTCAAGCGCTGCAGCGTCCGGCGCAGCCACACCACTTCTTCCCAATGTGAGAATTTCCGCAGATGCCGTCAACAACGACTTGTTGATCTATGCCAACCAGGAAAGCTACGGCATCATCAAGCGAGCACTGGATCAGATCGATCGGCCGCAGCTGCAAGTAGCGATCGATGCCACCATTGCCGAGGTTACGCTCAACGATAACCTGCAATATGGCGTGCAGTTCTTTATCAAGAGCACCAACCTCGGCGCTCCCCCCGATACCGGTTCAATCGTCAATACAGCAGCCAGTGTGGCTCTTAACCGCGTTCTTCCCGGGTTCAATTTCTTGATGGGAACGGAGGCGCAACCGCAGTTTATCCTCAATGCACTGCATGCGGTCACGGATGTAAGAATTCTGTCCAATCCTTCGTTAGTTGTGATCGACAATCAAACTGCGACCCTACAAGTCGGTGATTCAATTCCGGTCACCACCCAGTCCGCGCAATCGGTGATCGCGCCTGGCGCGCCGATCGTGAATAATATTGATTATCGCAACACTGGTATCATTCTCAAGGTCGCGCCGCGGATCAACGCCAACGGCAACGTGCTCTTGCACATTGGGCAAGAAATCAGTGCGGTCGCCGACAACGCAAACGCAAATACACTAACGCCGACAGTGTCGGAACGCAGGGTGGAAAGCTCGATTGCGGTTGCAAGCGGGCAGACCGTGCTCTTGGCGGGATTGGTAAGCGAAAACCAAAACCGCACCCGCAATGGCATCCCCGGCTTGGACAAGCTGCCCGGCATTGGACCGTTGTTTTCGACGGGCACCAGCGGGACCCTTCAGCGAACCGAGCTGATTATTTTCATCCGGCCGCAAATCATCCGGAATGGCATCGACGCCTATCACGTGGCGGCGGAGTTGCGCGACAAAATGATCAGGAGCCGCTATCGAATGGGTGGCGGACCCAGTGAAATATTGCCGAGATGACGCGCCTTAAAAAGGTGGCCCCGCTTGGGCCCATGGACAAATGGTTCCGAGCGCGTGTCTTCAATAAGGACATCCGGGATCTTGCCACTCCGGCGATGGGAGCAAAATTACTGCTTGCGTTCATCGCGGCGGGTGCGGTCTATGTGAGTATCATCAGCGCGCCTGGCGCGATCGGATTTTTGGCGGCTGCGCTTGCGTTGGTAATGTTGGCGATCGCAGTTATCGACCAGCGCAGCTTCATTATTCCTAATTGGTTGAATGCTATCGGGTTCGGCCTTGCGCTCGTGCATGCGGCCGCGCAAGAGCCAAATATGATCGCGCAAGCCGTTGCGATTGCCGCATTGCGCGGCTTAGCGCTTGCGCTCTTTTTATTCACGATTCGCGTGCTCTATTCACAGCTCCGTGGGCGACAGGGGCTAGGCCTGGGAGACGTGAAACTTGCGTTTGTCGCTGGCGCTTGGCTCAACTGGCTGATGATTCCGGTTGCGATCGAACTCGCAGCCCTCGCGGCGCTGTCTGCCTATCTGTGGCGACGACTCGTATTAGGTCAATCGATCTCGCCGACCAACCGGATCCCCTTTGGTCTTTTCTTTGCGCCCGCAATATGGATTTGCTGGTTGCTCGAGGTGAGATGGCTCTAACTTAATTTGAATGCCCTAGACAGGCAGCAGAAGGGCTGAATAATCTCGGTCAAAACAATCGGCGCTGCACAACAACAATAGGCGCCGCAGGGAGGACAAAATGATTTTAGCCCGCGCGCTTGCGGCGGCGTTTCTTGCTGCATGCCCTTTGGTGAGCGGCGCCGCCTCCGCCCAAACCTATCCCAATCGTCCTGTCACGATGATCGTGGCGTTCCCGCCGGGCGGCGCCGATGACGCGACGGCACGCATCATCCAGGATGCCATGCAGAGAGCGTTGGGTCAGACGATCGTGATCGAAAATATCGGCGGAGCTGGTGGCATGATCGGCGCCGCCCGAGCTGCGCACGCCGAGCCCGACGGCTACACCATTCTGCTGCATCAGGACGCGCTGGCGGCGGGCATGACGCTTTATCCGGAGCGCACGTTTGATGCAGAGAAGGATTTCGTCCCCATCGGGCTCGTCAATACAACGATCAATACGCTAGCGGGGCGTCCGACTCTGCC
>Ga0207783_1000081_pt1 | contig 16569 bp, 17 predicted proteins | sample LuqExpMetageno63_FD_187820 | JGI IMG/M metagenome (GOLD analysis project Ga0207783, IMG submission 187820) | Tropical forest soil microbial communities from Luquillo Experimental Forest, Puerto Rico - Sample 63 (SPAdes) | ecosystem: Environmental > Terrestrial > Soil > Tropical forest ... | reverse complement strand
GCACGCCGATCGAAGTGCTCGACATCATCGGCTCGCTCAAGCTGCCGAAGGCCACTGCCTATCGGTTGGTGGAATGGTTCATCACCCAGGGCTATTTGTCGCGCGAGCCGGGCCGCAAGCGGCTGATTATCGGCCCCAAGCTCGCAACACTCGCCTTCGGTGCGCTGTCGTCGTCGATGCGCAATGACGCAACCGCATATCGTGCTGCAGCGGCTGGTACGCACGGTCAACGAATCCTGCAATATCGGCACGCCGCTCAACGGCGAGGTGATATATCTGGACCGCGTGGAGGCCGAGCACTGGGCGCTGCGCCTGCAATACACCAGTGGCTCACGCGTGCCGCTGCATTGCCGCCGCAAGTGAACTGGCGGAAATATTCGGTGAAAAATTCCGGAACGGATAATAAAGCTGCGAAAGACTTAAGTAAGCGTTCAAAGAGGGTGATCCCATGAAAATGACAACGGAAGAAGCCTTCGTGAAGGTTTTGCAGATGCACGGCATCGAGCATGCCTTCGGCATCATCGGTTCAGCCTTCATGCCGATCTCCGATCTTTTTCCGAAAGCAGGGATCACTTTCTGGGACGTTGCGCATGAAGGCAACGGCGCCATTATTTGCGACGGCTATACGCGCTCGACCGGCAAGATCGCCATGGTCATCGCGCAAAACGGGCCGGGCATCACCAATTTCGTCACCTCGATTAAGACCGCCTATTGGAACCACACGCCGATGCTGCTGGTCACGCCGCAGGCGGCGAACCGGACTATCGGGCAGGGCGGCTTCCAGGAAGTGGAGCAGATGGCGTTGTTCCGCGACATGGTCTGCTACCAGGAAGAAGTGCGCGATCCGTCGCGCACTGCGGAGGTCCTCAACCGCGTGATCTCGAAGGCCAAGCGCCTGTCGGCGCCGGCGCAGATCAACATCCCGCGCGATTATTGGACTCAGGTCATCGACATCAACCTGCCGGCGATCGTCGAATTCGAGCGTCCGGCCGGTGGCAGCGAGGCGGTGGCGGAAGCCGCTAGGCTCCTGTCAGCGGCGAAATTCCCGGTAATCCTGGCGGGCGCCGGCGTCGTGCTCAGCAATGCGATTGCTGAATGCGTCGCGCTGGCCGAGCGACTCGATGCGCCGGTCTGCAACAACTATCAGCACAACGACAGCTTCCCCGGCAGCCACCGACTCGCAGCCGGCCCGCTCGGCTATAACGGATCGAAGGCGGCGATGGAATTGATCGCCAAGGCCGACGTGGTGCTGGCGCTCGGCACCCGGCTTAATCCGTTCTCAACGCTGCCGGGTTACGGCATCGACTACTGGCCGAGGAGCGCCAAGATCATCCAGGTCGACATCAACGCCGATCGCATCGGCCTGACCAAACCGGTCACCGTAGGCATCTGCGGCGACGCCAAGCTGGTGGCCAAGGGCATTCTGGCGCAGCTCTCGCCCTCGGCCGGCGATCTCGGCCGCGACGCGCGCACCGCGTTGATACATTCGACCCGTTCTCGCTGGCTGCAGACGCTGTCCAGCATGGATCACGAGGAGGACGATCCGGGCACGACATGGAATGCGGACGCGGTCAGGCGAGACCCCGACAGCATGTCGCCGCGGCAGGCGTGGCGCGCAATCCAGGCCGGACTGCCGAAAGACGCCATTATCTCGAGCGACATCGGCAACAATTGCGCGATCGGCAACGCCTATCCGATCTTCGATAAAGGTCGCAAATACCTGGCTCCCGGGCTGTTCGGACCGTGCGGCTACGGCTTCCCCGCCATCATCGGTGCCAAGATCGGCAACCCGGACGCGCCCTGCGTAGGCTTTGCCGGCGACGGCGCTTTCGGCATTTCCATGAGCGAAATGAGCTCGATCGGCCGCAAGCAATATCCCGGCATCACCATGGTCATCTTCCGCAACTTCCAATGGGGAGCCGAGAAGCGCAATTCGATCCTCTGGTACGACAACAATTTCGTGGGCACCGAGCTCGATCCGAAGTTGAGCTACGCCAAGGTAGCGGAAGGCTGTGGCCTCAAGGGCGTGGTCGCGCGCACCCCGGCCGAGCTGACCGAGGCGTTGCGCAAATCCTGCCAGGACCAGAAGAAGCGCATCACCACCTTCGTCGAAGTGATCCTCAACCAAGAGCTGGGCGAGCCGTTCCGCCGCGACGCCATGAAAAAGCCGGTGATGGTCGCTGGCATCAAGCGCGAGGATATGCGGTCGCAGGTCGTCGCATAGGAGCATGAAATGACGGTTGCAGTGAAACCGGTTGCCGATCCGAAGGGGTTGGCTGTGGTCGACGAGTTGGTGCAGCGTGCCCGCGCCGCTATGACGACGTTTGCCTCGGCCGATCAGGTGCGCGTGGACGAAGCCGTCACGGCACTCGCCTGGTCGCTGTACAACCCCGCGCACGCCGAAGAGCTAGCGGAGCTTGCCGTTGCCGACACCAAGCTCGGCAACGTGCCCGACAAGATTATCAAGAAACAGCGTAAGACCTTCGGCACCTTGCGCGACCTCATGCGCGTGAAGTCGGTCGGCATCATCGAAGAAGACCCGAAGCGTGGTATCGTCAAATACGCCAAGCCCGTCGGCGTCGTCTGCGCTATCACGCCGTCGACCAATCCGGGCGCGACGCCGGTCAACAAGGCAATGATGGCGATCAAGGGCCGCAACGCTATCATCATCGCTGCGTCGCCGGCTGGCCTGAAGACCACCGAGCGCACCGTCGACTACATGCGCGCGGAATTGAAAAAAATCGGCCTCCCTGAAGACTTGGTGCAGATCCTGCCGCTGCCCGCCTCAAAGGACATGACGCAGGCGCTGATGCAGAAGGCCGACCTCGTGGTCGCCACCGGCTCGCAGGACAACGTGCGACGCGCCTATTCTTCGGGTATGCCGGCGATCGGCGTCGGCACTGGCAACGTGCCGGTGATCGTCGACGAGACCGCCGATCTTGACGACGCGGCAAAGAAAATCTGCGCTTCCAAGATCTTCGACAACTCGACTTCCTGCTCGTCGGAGAATTCGGTCGTCCTGGTCGATGCGATCTATGAAAAGGCGATCGCCGCGCTGGAGCGCGTCGGCGGCTACATGGCTTCCGCCACGGAGAAGGCTAAGATCCAGGCGGCGCTCTGGCCTGATGGCAAATTGAGCCGCACGCTGATCGCGCGCGACGCCGACGTGTTGGTGAGAGGCTTCGGCCTGCCGGAGGCAGCGTTGGGCAAGAAGTTCTTCATGGTCGAGGAGACCGGCGTCGGCCGCGACTTCCCTTTCTCCAGCGAGAAGCTGTCGCTGGTGCTAACCGTCTACCGTGCCAAGGATTTTGACGCCGCGGTTGTGCGCGTCAACGAAATTCTCAGGCACCAGGGGCTTGGCCATTCGGTCGGCCTCCACACCAAGGACTTGAGCCGCGCACGCCAGCTGGCGGAGCGTTCCGACGTGGTACGCGTGCTCATCAACCAGGCGCACACTTTCGGCAACGGCGGCGGCTTCGACAACGGGCTCAACTTCACGCTCAGCATGGGCTGCGGTACCTGGGGCGGCAACTCCATCACTGACAACCTCAATTACATGAACTTCCTCAACATCACCCACCTCGTCACCACGATTCCGGAGGACAAGCCGACCGAGGAAGCGTTGTTCGGCACGTACTGGAACAAGTACGGCAAGTAATGAACTTCGAAGAGCACGCCGCAAAATCGCTGGTCCTCGCGCCCGCCAGTATTACCACGCCGCGCGGGATCCTCTGCCTGAGCGCGAAAGAGGTGGGCGTGGCGGCCGCGCAAATTGGACCTTGCGTGGTGAAGGCGCAAGTGCCGACGGGAAAACGTGGCAAGGCGGGCGGTATCAGGTTCGCTACAACACCGGATGAAGCAGAAACGGCCGCGAGCCAAATCCTCGGCATGCGCATCGGCAATTACACGGTCGAGCGGCTGCTGGTCGAGGAGCAAGCCGAAATCGTGTGCGAATTCTACGCTGCCATCCTGCCCGACACTGAGGCGCGCAAACCGCTGATTCTGTTCTCCACCGAGGGCGGCATGGACATCGAGCAAATCGCGGTCGCGAAGCCGCAGGCCATTCGCCGCTTGCTGGTCGACATCGATAGCACGCCCTCGAATAAGGAGATCGCGGCAATGCTCGACGGCCTCAAACTCGGCGGTGCGCAGGCGCAGATCGCCGCGATCCTGCATAAGCTCCATAACGCCTACCGCACATGCGATGCGGAGCTGCTAGAGATCAACCCGTTGGCGCTCTTGGCGGACGGCCGCGTGGTGGCGCTCGATTGCAAGTTCGTGCTCGACGATGCGGCGATCTATCGCCAGGGCGAACTCGCCAAAGGCGGTGCGGCGGCTGCCCTAACGCCGATTGAAACGCGCGGCGCTGATGCTGGCCTCAAGCTAATCCAGCTCGATGGCAATGTCGGCGTGCTGGCCAACGGCGCCGGTCTGACAATGACAACGATGGACGTGATCCGCCATTATGGCGGCAAACCGGCGAATTTCCTCGAGATCGGCGGCGAGGCCTACACCAAGTCGGAGATCGCGCTCGATCTGGTGCTGTCGAATCCCGGCGTGAAAAGCGTGGTGATCAATTTTTGCGGAGCCTTTGCGCGCACCGACGTGATGGCAAACGGCGTGGTGAAAGCTTGGCGCAAGTTGAAGCCGAAGGTGCCGGTTTTCTTCTCTATTCACGGCACCGGCGAAGAAGAGGCTATCAAGCTGGTGCGCGAGCAGCTCAGCATTGAGCCCTATGAATTCATGGAAGACGCGATCCAGGCAGCGGTGAAGGCTGCGCAATGATCGTCCGCAGGAAAGACCGCGTTGTCGTGATCGGCATTACCGGCAAGCAGGGCACGTTCTGGACCGAGAAGATGATCGCCTACGGCACCAACGTGGTGGCCGGCGTCAATCCCAAGCGCGCGGGCGAAACGCATGTCGGCGTCCCGATTTTCGGTACGCCGGCAGAGGCCGCGCAGAAAATCGGCGTCGACGTCGCGGTGATGTTCGTCCCCCCGCCGATGGCCAAGCAGGCCGCGGTTGCGGCGGCCGAAGCCAATATCAAGCTTCTGGTGGTGCTGACCGAGCACATCCCGGCGCAGGACGTAATGGCGATCCACGCCGCAGCCAAGCGGCATGGCGCCCGCATAGTCGGGCCCAACACCGCTGGCCTTGTCACGCCGGGCGAATGCTTCGTCGGCATCATGCCGGCTTTCGTGCCGAGCGTGTTCAAGCCCGGCCGGGTCGGCGTCATCTCGCGCAGCGGCAGCCTTGGAACGTTGATCTGCCTGCAACTGACGCGCGCCGGCATTGGCCAGTCGACCTTCATCGGTATCGGCGGCGATCCCATGCTCGGCACCACCACACGCGACGCGCTCGAAGCGCTCGAGGAGGACAGGGGCACCGATGCGGTGGTGATCGTCGGCGAGATCGGCGGTGGTATGGAGGAGACGGCCGCGACATATGCCAAGCGTATGAAGAAGCCGGCAGTCGCCTTCATCGCCGGCGCGGCGGCGCCGCCGAACAAGAAGATGGGCCACGCCGGGGCTATCGTCACCGGCGATGCCGGCAGTTATGCGGGCAAACGCAAGGCGCTGGAGGCCGGCGGCGTCGTGGTTGTCGACACACCGGCGCAGATCGGGGCGGCAGTGGCGGCACAGCTGAAAGCGCCGGCTTAGCCGAGCGTCACGGTCGCGAAGTCGGCTGTCGGCACGATCTCCAAAAGCTCGCAATCGTCAGAGTAGCCCCGCACGGTGTGCTTGATCTTGGGCGGCTGGGTCCAACACGAGCCGGCGTGCAAGGTGTGCACGCTGTGGCCCTCGAATTCGCTTTCGAACCAGCCCTTCAGCACGTAGACCATTTTGCGCGGGGTTTGGTCTTGCTTGTTTTACGCTTTGCCATGATGCACTCGCTTTTGCCTCACTCAGCGGCTGCAGCCGCTCCGCCGTGCGCTTTCGACCAGCCGGCCGGATCCTGGATGAATTTCTCGACCTCAGTCAGCATCTTCGGCTCGAACTTGCCGCTCGCCTTGGCGACGGCGAGCACGTCGCGCCAGGTGGTGAGCGAATGCAGCGTGACGCCGAGATCGCCCAGGATCTTTTTACTCTGCGGGTAGATGTCGTAGAAGAAGATCACGAAGCAATGGTCGCATTTGCCCTCGGCGTCGCGCAGCGCCTTAATAAAGTTGACCTTGCTCTTGCCGTCAGTGGCAAGGTCTTCCATCAACAACACGCGCTGTCCTGGGATCAGTTGTCCCTCGATCTGCGCTCCGCGGCCAAAGCCTTTCGGCTTCTTGCGCACATATTGCATCGGCAGGTTGAGCCGGTCCGCCACCCATGCCGCAAAGGGGATACCGGCGGTCTCGCCACCGGCCACAGCGTCGATCTGGTCGCGGCCGATGTCGCGGTTGATGGCGTGGACGGCGAAGTCTATCAGCGTCGAGCGCACGTCGGGAAACGAGATCAGCCAGCGCGAGTCGTTATAGACCGGGCTCGCCCAGCCGCTTGTGAAGATGAACGGCTTATCCTGCATGAAGCGGACGGCGCCGGTGTCCAGATACATGCGCGCCGTCAGTTCGGCGATGGTTTTCTTGTCGAGGAAATGGGCGTCCGCAGCCATAGATCACCTTCTTACCGGCCTCGTTGCATAGAAGGCGTGTATGCCCGGCAGGCCGTTTTGGACTACGGCGCCGGCGTCCCCGCCTTGTTGTACCAATCCGCGATCTGCGCGCCGGTCCAGAACAGTACCCCCTTCTTCTTACGGATTTTCTCGAAGATCTTGCGGAAATATTTGACCCGGTGTGGTGCACCCATGATGTAGGGATGCACCGAGATCGCCATCACCCGCGCCGAGCCCTTGGCGTCCTTGTAGATCTGCTCGAACTGGTCCATCGCCCGCTCGTAGAACTCCGAAGCCTTGTGATGCTGGATTAGCATCATGGCAACGTCGTTGCATTCCTGCGTGTAAGGGACGTTGAGGATTGGCTTGCCGCGTGTCTTCAGCCAGACCGGCTGGTCGTCCAGCACCCAATCGGCGACGTAGTCGTAGCCTTCTTCGGCTAGGATGTCGGGCGTTTCCCAGGTCTCGGTCAGGCCCGGGCCGAGCCAGCCGCGCGGGCGCTTGCCGGTGGCCTTCTCCAGTACCTCGGCGCTCTTCCTGATGTCGACGCGCTCGTTCTCGACCTTCTGCATGTTGCGTTGGGTGTAGCCGTGGCCGACGAACTCCCAGTTGCGCTCGACGCAAGCCTGCACGATCTCGCGATAGGCTTCGACTGCGACGCCGTTAATGTTCATCACGCCGGGAATCTTGAAGTCTTCATAGATCTGCAGCAAGCGCCAGAAGCCGACGCGGTTGCCGTATTCGTGCCAGCACCAGTTCGGAATGTCCGGCATCGGCGAGCCGCCCGCCGGTGGAGTGAGCACCGTACGCGGCATGGTCTGCGTGGGGTCCCATTCCTCGACGTTCACCACGGTCCACACTACCATGCGCGCGCCTTTCGGCAGCTTGATCGGCTTGCGGTTGACGATGGCGGAATAGTCGAGGCGTTCGTTCGGCAGCATGCCGACCGCGGGCTTGAGGAAGTTCATGGCGAAGGTACTCAGCTTCCGTTCAGGTCGTAGATTTCAGGAAAGAAATAGTCCTTCCACGAGGTCGCCTTGTTCTTCAGCGTGCCGACCTCGGCCATGAAGTCCGCGAACTTCATGGTGTGCTCGGGCGTCAGAGTCCAGCGCACCTGCGGGCCAGCGACGATCTTGCCGACCATCTCAGGCGTGAGCTTCGACTTGGAATCCTCGATCCACAGCTGTCCGGCCGCGGCCTTGTCCTTGTTGATGATGTCGGTCGCTTCCTTAAGGGCCGCGATCAGCGCCTTGTAGAGCATCGGGTTGCTGTCGCGGAATTTTGCGGTGGTCCACGCCACCGTGAAGCTGCTCGAGCCGCCCATGACGTCAAAGGAATTCAGCACCGTGTGAATGCCGACATGCTCCAGCTGCTGCTGCTGGAACGGCGGCACGCTGAACACCGCGGTGATTTCCGACTTGCCGCCCAGCAGCGCGACGGTGGCGTCTGGCGGCGTCATCGAGACGGTCTGCGTGTCGAGCTTAGTGAATTCCTTCTCGCCGAACACCTTGGCGGCTTCCATTTGCAGGAGGATCGCCTGGACCGATACCTTCACCGCCGGCACCGCGATGCGGTCGGTCGGTTTGAAATCCTTAATGGTCCCTATGCTGGGATCGCGGGTATTCAGCAGGACCGGCTGCGAGGACAGAGCCGATATGCCGCGTATCTCCTGCGGTGTGCCTTTGCTCTTGGACCAGACCACCAACAAGCCGGGAACGCCGCCCGAGCCGATATCGATCTGGCCCGAGAGGAGAGCGTCATTGATCGCGGCCGGACCGTTAAACGTCTGCCAAATGACCTTGACCTCCGGGATGCCGAGCGCCTTGGCGTGCTTCTCAATTAGTTGCCGATGCTCCATCACGTTAAGCTGCAGGTAGCCCATTGAAAATTGCTTGGCGAGTCGGATTTCTGGCACTTGCGCGGCTGCTGGCTGCAAGAGGCCGATCACCGCAGCGCTGGCGATGACGTACAAGGTCTCTTTGCGCATTAGGTTATCCCAATTGGCTCTTTGGTCTTCTTTTGGCCGCGATGCTAGGCAGCGGCCTCGATTTTGGCAACGCTGCGGTACCAGTCGAGAATCTGCTCGCCGTTCCAGTGTAATACGCCCTTGTGCTTGTTGACGTATTTGTAGATCGCCTCAAGATATTTGATCCGGTGCGGCTGCCCGCTGATGTAAGGGTGGATGGCGAGCGCGACGATCTTCGCGCGCTTAGCGCTCTCGGCGTAGAGCCGGTCGAACTGGTCGATAGTGCGCCGGAGCAGATAGTCGCTCTCATGATGCTGGATTAGCATCATCGGGATGTCGTTGAGCTCGATAGTGTAAGGCAGGGTCACCAGCGGCCCTCGGGCGGTGCGGATCGTGGTCGGTTCGTCGTCATAGACCCAGTCGCCGATATATTTCACGCCGGCTGCGGCGAGATATTCCGGTGTCTCCAGAGTCTGCGTCAGGCCGGGACCAAGCCAACCGATCGGCCGCTTGCCGGTGAACTTCGCCATGACATCCATGGTGCGGTTGATCATGCCGACCTGGTCGGCCTCCTTGTGGATCGGCCCCTGCTCGTAGGCGTGACCCATGAACTCCCAGCCATCGCGCTTAGCCTCCTCGGCGACGCGGCGGTAGTCCTCGCAGATGCGCGCATTGGCTGCGAGCGTCGGCTTGATCTTGAGCTTCTTGAACAGCTCGTGAAAGCGCCAGCAGCCGACCCGCATGCCGTATTCGTGGAATGCCCAATGCACGACGTCGGGCAAAAGCGTCACACCGGTCGGCGCCGGCAATAGCTGGCGCGCCATCGGCTTGCCGATGTCCCACACCTCGTAATTGACGATGGTCCAGAACACGATGCGTGCCCTGCCCGGCAGCTTGAGCGGCGGGCGATCGACGATCGCCGAATAGTCGCTGCGTTCTTTGGGAATCATCGCCATCAACATGCCCCCGTTCTTGAGGGGCTTAGAATGTCACGCCGTTGCGCTGACGCGCAACCCGACCAACCGCTCGAGTGTGGCGCGGTCGTTGTGCAATGCGGACGAGGGCGCCCGATGCACTACCGCGCCGCGCTCCAGCACGATCGCCTCGCTGGTCAATTCCAGCGCGATATCGGTGTGCTGCTCGACCAGGATGATGGCAATGGTACCGCCAGTAAGCATCAACCTAATGGCGGCGATAAGCTCGTCCACGATCACCGGCGCCAGGCCTTCGAAGGGCTCATCCAAGAGCAGCAAGCCCGGGTTGGTCATCAGCGCGCGCGCCGTCGCCAGCATTTGCTGCTCGCCCCCCGACAATTGATGGCCCATGTTGCGGCGACGCTCACGAAGACGCGGAAACAGCTTGAAGGCGGCGTCGAGATTCCACGGCCCCCTTCGCGCGGCGACGATGAGGTTTTCCTCGACGCTCAGGGAGGGGAATATCTCGCGCTCCTGCGCCACCCAGCCGATGCCGTTGGCGGCGCGGCGGTTGGGCGGCGAGCGCGTGATGTCTGCGCCACGCCACAGCACTGTGCCACCGCGCAGCCGCGTGTAGCCCATGATGGTGAGCAGCAGCGTCGTCTTGCCGACGCCGTTGCGGCCGAGCACCGCGAGGCTCCCGTGCGCGGGCACTTCGAGGGAAATGCCGTGCAGCACCAGCGCGTCGCCGTAACCCGCGGTCACCCGCTGCAGCGTGAGGAGCGACTCAACCATGTTTGCGCGTCCCCAGATAGACGTCGCGCACGCCGGGATGGGCAGCGACTTCGGCCGGCGAGCCTTCGGTGTACATGGCGCCAGCGACCATTACGATGATGTGGCTGGCAAAGCGGAACACGACATGCATGTCGTGCTCGACGAACAGCAACGCCAGGTCGCGCGACAGGCCCGCAACCGCCTCGAATATGTCGGCGCTCTCGTCCTGCGGCACGCCGGCGGCTGGCTCGTCGAGCAGCAGAACCTTAGGCCTGGTCGCCAGCGCTAGTGCGATTTCCAAGAGCCGCTGCCGTCCGTAGGGCAGCTCGCGCGTCGGCTGGTAGCAGCAGTCGTCGAGCTGTAGCTTGACCAGAATGTCATGCGCCTCGTCGATCGCCTCCTTGTTGTCGGCGACGTTTTGCCAGAACCGCCTGGTTAAGCCCCGCCGCTCGGCAACCGCCAGCGTCACCGCTTCAAGCGCGTTCAAGCCGGGAAACAGCGTATTGATCTGAAACGTGCGGGCGATGCCGCGTTGTACCCGTTCCTGCGGCATCAGCGCCGTGATGTCCTCGTCACCCAGCAGGATCTGGCCGGCATTGGGCGCGAGGATGCCGGTCATCAGGTTGATCAGCGTGGTCTTGCCGGCGCCGTTCGGCCCAATCAGCGCGTAGCGTGCGCCGACGGGCAGCGCCAATTCGATGTCGCGCGCGACCACCAGCGAGCCGAAGCTCTTTTGCAGGCCGCGAGCGGAGAGGGCTGGCGCGCTCAAGGCCGTCTCCAGCGCGCGATCAGGTTCGGCAAGCCGCCAAGCACGCCGTTGGGGAGCAAGATCACTACGAAAATGAGTAGAATGCCGATCCAGAAATACCAGTATTCGGGCGCGATGCCAGAGAATTGATCGCGCGCCACCATGAAGATGGTGGCGCCGACGAGCCCTCCATAGAGCCGCCCGGCGCCGCCGAGCACCAACATCACTAGCACCTCGGCGGACCGCTCGAAGCCGAGCGAATCGAGCGACACCGTCTCGGTGGTCTGTGCCAGCAACGCGCCAGCGATGCCAGCAAGCGCCGCAGCGATTGTATAAATGGTGCGGATGTGCGCACGGTTCGGTGCGCCGATCGCCGACATGCGCACCCAATTCTCGCGGATGCCGCGCAGGGCAAGACCGAACGGAGAATGGATCAGCCGGCGTGTGCCCAGGAACACGAAGAACAGCACGGCGAGCGCATAAGCGTAGGCCGTGGTGCCGAAGAGACCGAAATTGAAGAGCCCGAGCAGCCTCCAGGTATGGATACCCTGCAGGCCGTCGATGCCGCCGGTCAGCCAACCGGCGCTGTTCGCAAGCTCGGCCAGCAGCAGGCCGAAGCCGAGCGTCAACATGATCAGCGCGAGGTGACGGAAGCGCGCAATGATGAAGCTGGTCGCATAGCCGACAAGACCCGCCGCCAGCGTCGATAGGAGCAGCCCGGTCAGCGGCTCGCCCCAGCCGAATCTGGAGATCAGGCCGGCGCTATAGGCGCCGATGCCGAAGAACGCGGCATGGCCGAGCGAGACTATGCCGGCATAGCCGAGGATGAGGTCGAGCGAAAGCGCAAACAACGCCGCAATGGCGATCTGGCTGGCGAGCGACAGATAATTGGGGGCCAACACGAAGGGCAGCAAAGTGGCGAGCCAGAAGGCGATCTCGGCGGGTCGCCAACGGCTGAGCGATTGCAGGTAAAGTTGCGGGCTTTGGAGGTTCTGGGTGAGCGCCATTTTAGCGCCTCCCGAACAGGCCGGTCGGCCGCCACATCAGCAGGCTGATCATCACCAGATAAATAAGGAACGCGCCGAGCTGCGGGACATAGTATTTGCCTGCGATGTCGCTGATACCAAGTACAGCAGCGGCAGCGAAGGTGCCGCGGATCGAACCGAGCCCGCCGACAGAAACGACGATCAGCACATAGACGAGGTAAGTGAAAGCGAAAGACGGATCGAGCCCGACGATCTCGATCGCCAGTCCGCCGCCAAGACCGGCAAGCCCCGAGCCGAGCGCGAACGTGATGGCAAAGGTGCGGTCGACATCGATGCCGAGGCCGCGCGCCATGCGTTCATTGTCGACGGCGGCGCGTATTTGCGCACCAAAGCGCGTGTGTTCGAGCGCTGCCACCAGCACGCAGGTGATGATCAGGGAGATCGCGATGAGGATGAGCCGGTAGATGGCAAGGCGCAGCCCCAGTACTTCAACCGACTGGCGCAGGTAAGATGGCAACTGAAGCGGCTGCTGCGCAGTGGTGAAGATATAGGCGGCGACCGCGACCGCCGTAAACGTGATGCCGATGGTCAGCAGCACCTGATCGAGATCGCTCGCGCGGTAAAGTCTGCGGTAGAGCGCGCGCTCGAAACCGATGCTGGTTACGGCGGAAACGATGAAGGCGCAAGGCAAAGCGGCAAAGAACGGCCAGCCATGCCCATTGACCAGTGTGACGGTGACGTAGCCGCCGAGCATCGCGAAGGCGCAGTGTGCGAGGTTGATGAAATTCATCAGCCCTAGCGTCACGGACTGCCCGACCGACAGCAGAAACAACAGCATTCCGTAGGCAAAGCCGTCGAACAGAACGCCGACAACAGGGGAGAGCATGGGTTATCAAGTCTAACGGAATCCGCCGCGGGCGAGAACGAAGACATGCCCCTCGATCTGCCCGTCCAGGAAAAGCGCCGCTCGCCGGTTATTTCGGGTTCTTGACGTTGTCGAACGTAGCGATCTCGACGTTGACAAGCTTGCCGCCAACCTTCTCTACCCTGCGGATGTAGACGTTCTGGATAATGTCGCGCGTCTCGGGGTCGATCGAGATCGGGCCGCGTGGACTCTCCCATTTTAAGCCCTTGGCCGCCGCGATCAGCGAGTCGCCATCGGTCTTGCCGTTGGCCTTTTCCAGCGCGGCGTAGATCAGATGCATGCCGTCATAGCCGCCGACTGAGAAGAAGTCGGGGTTGCGCCCGTACTCGGCGTTATAAGCCTTGACGAATGCGTCGTTCATCTTGGATTCGTGGGTATAGTCGTAATGTGCGACGGTGATTATCCCGAGTGCGGCGTCGCCCATGCTGGCGAGCGCGTGCTCATCGGTGATCTCCATCTGTCCCATCACTTTGGTCTTCTTCAGATCGATGCCACGTTCGGCCAGTGCCTTACCGAAAGCGCCGGGCATAGCACCGCCCGGGATCATGACGAAGATACCTTCCGGGTTGAGGTCCTTGGCGCGTTGCACATAAGACGAGAAATCCGGGTTGGCAACGGCCATGCGTACCGATCCGACTACGTCGCCGCCAGAGGCTTTGAAACCTCTCGAGAATGCACCTTCGGCATCGAGGCCCGGCCCGAAATCGGCGACCATGGTATAGGCCTTCTTCACGCCAGCGTTCTTTTCGGCCCAGGTGCCAAGCGTCGTGTTGAGTTGCGGAACCGTCATCGAGGTGCGCACCATGTACGGTGACTTTTCAATGACGATCGCGGTCGCCGCGTTCATATTGACCATAAACCTCTTGGCCTCGAGGGAGACGTCCGCAGCCGCAAGCGCGTTCGGCGTGAGGTCGAAACCGGCGAGGACGTCGACGTTGTCACGCGTGACCAATTCCTGCGCTAGCCGCTTAGCCACCGGCGGGTTGATGCCGCCAACGTCCTTGGCGATGATTTCGATCTTCTTGCCGGTGACGGTGTCACCGTGCTGCTTCACGTACAACTTGGCGCCGTTCAACATCTGCATGCCGGTGTCGGCGAACTGGCCCGACAGCGAGATGATCATGCCAACTTTGACAGTATCGGCCGCCTGCGCGGGTAGCACGGCTGCCGCGAGCAAGGCGACGCCGGCGTAAAGAATGCGTTTCATCTGTTTCCTTCCTGGAAATTGCTTCTCTTATTGCCGTTAGAGTGCCCGAGCTTCCTGGCAAAGAAAAGCACGACCAAACCTGCGGTTTTCGCGGCACCTTTGCCTGATCCGTCAGCGGCCGTCCAGCTATCGCAAAGTTGAAACGGTAGCCTGCTCGTAGTGATCGCGGCCGAGATTGCCGTCAGGGAAGATCCTGTGCGACGCGATCCATTCGCGCGCTTCGTGATAGACTTCCTTAGTGTAGGGCTCGAACACCAATCGCTCGCCCGGTCCCCAGCGGCGAGTATCCATGCGCGCGTGATAGCGCTCGGGAAACTCCTTCAGGTAATAATGCGTGTAGAGCTCCGACCGCACGTCGAGATCGCGCTGCGCGCGGCGCAGCGCGCGATAGAACTTGCGCAGATCCTCCGGGTCCGGATTGCCGTGGATCATCATACCGATCATGAAGGTGGCGTCGAGAATCTTGCGGTAACCGAGCTGCTCAGCGAAGTAATAAGGCCCGCTGAACAGATGTACCGCCGGGGCCGAGCCGTCCAGCAGCTTGTCCATGCGCGCGAAGAGCATGCCATCGGCATAAACAAGATTTATTTTGTCCTGCGGCATAAACTGCTCGAGGGCCTGTACCGTCGCGTAGTGACTGCCCGACTGATAGCCGACCGAGATCGGCACGCCGGCGAGATCTTCCGGCGCTTTGATCTTTGAATCGGGCTGTACGAAGATGCCGGCCGGCGCCACGGAATAGACTTCCGCTGACATGCGGCCGAGGCCCTGTGAGGCAGCTACGTTGATGGTCCAGTGGCAGGCGCAACTCACGTCCGCCTTACGCCCCTGCTCGAACGACTGGAAGGCGCCTTGCTTGTCGCCCTTGTCATGGTGCTTGCCGTCAGTCGATCTGATCAGCTCGCGAAATTCGTAGTTGAGGCCTTCCTCACTGAAGTAGCCCTTGTCGTGGGCGATCCATTCCTGCAAACGGAAATGCGGCTCTATAATGAATTTCGCCATGGTCGTTCTCCCTGGTCGATACGCAGGAGTGCCGTTCGGTCCTTTTCCTGCCGCGCGCGCCGCAACGCCTCACTGCGCCGGAACGTGCGCCTCTTTGATCACTTTACCCCAGATTTCCGTTTCCTTGCTAATGAAGGCTTTCGCATCCGCCGGCGTTCCGCCGGCGACACGCAGCGTGAGTTTGTCGAGCTTTCCCTGCACGTCCGGGCTCTTAAGCACCTCGCCGATCTCTTTGCTCAGCTTGACTACGATCGCCGGCGGCGTCTTCGGCGGAGCAACGATGGCGTTCCAGGTGCCCGACACAAAGTCTTTTACGCCGGCTTCATCGAGCGTCGGAATATCGGGCAGGTTGGGGATTCGCTCCGCCGTCGCCACCGCGAGGATGCGCGCTTTGCGGCCCTGATGCAGTTTGAGCGCGGAAGCAAGCTCCATAAAGATCATGTCGACGTGGCTGGCGATAAGATCGTTGAGCGCAGGCGCGGTGCCTTTGTAAGGCACGTGCACGAGTTTGGTGCCGGTCACCTCCTCAAACAGCGCAGCGGTGAGATGCGACGTCGTGCCAATGCCCTGCGAGGCATAGTTCACCTTACCGGGATTGGCTTTGGCGTAGGCGACGAATTCCTGCGCGGTCTTGGCCGGGAAATCCGGCCGCACTAGCAGCACATTGGCGACCGTGGTCATGATCGTGACCGGCTCAAACTGCGTCGGATCGAAACTCAAGTTCTTGTAAAGCAGCGGATTAACCGTGAGCGGTGAAGGCTGCGCGGCCAGCAGCGTGTAGCCGTCGGGCTCTGCGGTGAACGCGGCTTCTGCGCCGATGTTACCCCCGGCGCCGGCGCGATTTTCGACGACTACCGGCTGGCCGATGCGCTGTTGTAGGCCGTTGGCGACGATGCGGGTGACCGTGTCGACGCCGCCCCCCGCCGGGACGCAGACGATGATACGGACCGGCCGGTCGGGATAGTTGCGGATGTCCTGCGCCCAGGCGCCGGTGGCCCACAGTAGGCTGAGGGAAATCAGCGCCAATAAGTTTCGCATGATCTCAAGTTCTTCCTGATCGTTCGGGCTTGAATCGTCCGCTTTTAGGTAATTGCAGCAATGCGTCGGGCAGTCTGGAGCCGGAGGCGGCGGCGATCAACCCTTCATCGGCTTCACCAAAACGAAAGACAGGTTTTCTGATTGACAGATTGCTGGCGCCTCCGGCATCGAGCAAAGTTCGGTTTAGACTCAACCACAACCGCCGCGGCGGGAGCGTTCCTGCCCTTGGCTTGATCAAGGTGCATTTTAGGGCGAAGCCGGGTGCCGAGCCATCGCTTGATGCGCTGGTGGACGCGGCGACCGGCCGGTGACATCGTCCACGCCGGCGAAAGTCCTGATGGCGCTCGTGCGCTTGTCCGCAGGTGGCTGAGGCAATGGTGCGACGCATCTCGCGCGAGCCGACATTCCG
>Ga0207783_1000072_pt1 | contig 17078 bp, 18 predicted proteins | sample LuqExpMetageno63_FD_187820 | JGI IMG/M metagenome (GOLD analysis project Ga0207783, IMG submission 187820) | Tropical forest soil microbial communities from Luquillo Experimental Forest, Puerto Rico - Sample 63 (SPAdes) | ecosystem: Environmental > Terrestrial > Soil > Tropical forest ... | reverse complement strand
GATTCCGCTGGGCCTGCGCTTTCCGAAACGGCGAGCTTCACAGCAAGAAACGGCAAAGATTGTCGGGTGTCCAACTGATTTTGGCAAGCCGCGCTGGGTCCTGTCGCGGGCGCCGCCTTCTTAGGAGCGTTTGCTTGAATTTTGTTCGCCCAGGGGGGGCCAGCAACGATCAGGCTGGCGCGTTGGCTTCCTGGTGCCAGATCAGCAGCCGCCGGCGGATCAGCGCCATCGCCTTGACCAGGGCGTAGCCGATGACGGCGATTTCCACGATGCCGGCGAACACACCGGTCGAATTTGCGAAGCGCGAGGCGGTCATCATAGCACCGCCTAGCCCGTAGCCGCCCATCAGCATCTCAGTCACCACCGCGACGATCATCGACAATGGCAGCGCCACCTGCAGGCCGGTCATGATCTGCGGCAGCGCTGCCGGCAGCACGATCTGCCAGAGGATCTCCCGCTCGTTGGCGCCCATGTTGCGCGCCGACCAGAGCAGTTCGCGCTCAACACCCTGGATGGCGATCACGGTCGCCGCCACCACTGGGAAAATCACGTCGAACACGATCATAGTGATCTTGGAGGTATCGTAGACGCCGAGCCACAGCATCACCACCGGCAGAAAGGCGATTTTCGGCATGGGAAAGCCGATCGAAATGATCGGATCGAAGAACCAGCGTGCAAGACGCAGGCGCGACATCGCCATGCCGAGCACAATACCGCCCACCATGGCGATGAGGAAGCCAGCCATGGCGCGATAGAGCGTGAGGCCGGTGTTGAGGGCGAGATCGCCGGAAAGCGCGTCGCTCCAAATGCGGTCAAGCACCCGGCTGAACGCTGGCAATTGGAACGGCGTGAAGGTGCCGCTGCGCGCCAGCCACTCCCAGGCGATGAGCAGCACGGCGATAGAGGACACGCGGGCAGCGCCCCAGAAGACGTGATAGGCGGCGCGCGCAATCTTCTCGGGTATCCCATCGGGCAACGCGCCGCCCGACGCGATCTGGTTTATTCCCGCCATGCCAGTGCCCGCTTGGTGATCAGCAGATAGCCGCGATCGGCGGCAAAGCCCAGAAACGCTACGGTCACCACCACCGCATACATTGCGTCGTAATTGCCGTTGGCACCGAGGAAGCCGATCAGGTAGCCGAAGCCCTTCTGCGCCACGATTAGCTCGGACGACACCAGCAGGATGAAGGACAGCGCCAGCGCCGTGCGGATGCCGTTGAGCAGTTCCGGAAGCGCGCTCGGCAGCACGACGTCCCACATCATGCGCAGCTGGTTCGCACCCATGCTGCGCGCCGACCAGACCAGCGCCTGTTCGCTGCCGCGCGCCCCATTATAAGCGCCGAGCGTCACCGGCAGCATGCAGCCGAGGAAGATCAGCAGGATCTTGGAGCCGTCGCCGAAGCCGAGCCAGATCACTGTCACCGGGATGAGCGCCGACTTCGGCAGCGGATAGAAGATTTCCACGATCGGTGCGAACAGCGCGTTCACCGGCTTCCACCAAGCCATGAAGATGCCGAGCGCGGCACCGAGGACGATCGCTAGCGTCAGCCCCGCTGCAGCGCGATAGAGCGAGGCAAGTCCGTTGGTGATGAGCTCGCCGTCTTTGATCAGATCGATCCAGGCGCGGATCACGTCGGTGAGCGGCGGCAGCGCGGTGCTCGACACCAGATCGAGCCGCGAAGCGAGCTCCCAGGCGATCGCCAAGAGCAGCAGCGGCACGTAGCGGGTGACGTTTTGCTGCTTCATGGCGCGCGCTTCCCCTGCGCCTTGATGGCTTCCTCCTTAACCAGGGTCCAAACCTCGTCCACCTTGTCGACGAAGGGCTTGCTCTTGTGCAGATGCGGGTCGTTCTTGTCGAAACTGATGTCGACGATGGTCTTGATGCGTCCGGGCCGCGCCGACATCACCGCAACGCGATCGGCGAGATAGACGGCTTCTTGCACGTCATGGGTGACGAAGATCACCGTCTTCGGCGTGCGTTGCCAGATGCGCAGGAGCTCGCTCTGCATCAACTCGCGCGTCTGCGCGTCGAGGGCGCCGAACGGCTCGTCCATCAACAGGATGCTTGGGTCGAAGGCGAGCGTGCGTGCAATGGCGGTGCGCTGCCTCATGCCGCCGGAAAGCTGCGAGGGGTAGCTGTCCTCGAACCCGCACAGGCCGACCAGATCGATAAAATCCTGCGCTCGCTTCTCGCGCTCCTCCTTCGGCATCCCCTGCCGTTCCAGCCCATAGAGGATGTTGCCCCGCACGGTCTTCCACGGAAACAGCGCGAAATGCTGGAACACGATGCCGCGGTCGGGGCCGGGTCCCGTGATCCGCTTGCCGTCGGCGACGATAGTACCGGTTTCGACCGGCAGGAAGCCGCCGATCAGGTAGAGCAACGTCGATTTGCCGCAGCCCGACGGCCCCAGCACAGCGACGAATTCGCGGTTGGCCACCCGCAGCGAAACTTGATCGAGCGCCAGCACGGCGCGCCCGCGTGGCGGGCGATACATGTGACTTACGGCATCGACGATGATTTGTGCGGGTGCTGCCACGGCCGCATGAAGCCTTCCCGGTAGGCGACACGTCAAGCGCCGCCGGGTCTATCCGGAGCGATGCGCCAGCCTATAATGTTGCCCGACCCGCCAACGACAAATCCGAGGAAAAAGTGGTCAACACCCTCAAGGAGGCTCTAGCCGAGCTTGCGCTCGCCAACCGCATCGCCGCCAACGAGGGCGTGCTCGACACTTTCGGCCATGTCAGCATGCGCCATCCCGGCAATCCGCAGCGTTATTTTCTTTCGCGCTCAAGCGCGCCCGACATGGTGATGGTAGAAGGGCTCATCGAATATGACCTCGATTCTCGCTCGGTGCGCCATCCCGGCGTGTCGGAATATTCCGAGCGTGTGATCCACGGCGAAATCTACAAGGCGCGGCCGGACGTGATGTCGGTCTGCCATCACCATTCGCCGGCCTTCATGCCACTGCTCGCCACCGGCACCGACTATCTGCCGGTCTTCCACCTCGGAGCTGTTGGCGGCATCCGCCCGCCCTTCTGGGACCAGCGGGACGAATTTGGCGACACCAACATGCTGGTGGTGAAGCCGGAGGAGGGCGCTTCACTCGCGCGTCGGCTCGGACAGCATCCGATGGTGCTGATGCGCCGACATGGTGTCACCGTCGTCGGAGTGAGCGTTCAGGATTGCGTCTATCGGGCGGTGCAGACCTGCCGCAATGCCGATTTCCAGGTGCGCGCGATGATGATCGGCAGGATCGCGGCGCTTTCACCAGGCGAAACACGGCTCGCCGATGAGATCACCAGGACTACCACGGCGCTACCGCGCTCCTGGGACTATTGGGTATTGCGGGTGAGCGTCGGCTCCCGCAAAGCGAAACCGGTGGCCAAGGCGCGGCAGACCCGCAAGCGCTAGCGGCGGTGACTTTTTTGGCCTTTCCGGGCGGCTCCCGCTCGGTGTTGAATGCGTCTCGCCGTGGGGGCAGTGAGTTCGAACGACAAGAACGATTTCAGGGAGAATATCGCATGCAAAATCTCAAACGGTTGGCGACCGCGTTCGGCCTGCTCTTGCCGCTGGCCTTTGCGGGTCAACCGGCCTTCGCCGAGGATATGCTCAAGATTGCGATTGGCCAGATCAATAACTGGGAAAATCAGGCGCCGACGCTTGGTCAGGAAGCCGGCATCTTCAAGAAACATGGCTTGGTGATTGAGGCGACCGGCACGCAAGGCGCCGGCGAAACGATCCAGCCGGTGATCGCCGGCTCGGCCGACCTCGGCGCTGGCGTCGGTGCCGCCGCCGTCATGCGCGCCTTCTCAAAAGGCGCGCCGGTGCGCATCCTGGCGCCGATGTTCACCGGCACCGGCGATCTTTATTGGTACGTTAAGTCTGATTCCAAAATTCAAAGCATCAAAGACTGGACGCCGGAGACCACCGTCGCCTATTCGACCAGCGGCTCGAGCTCGAACAACATCGTCGTCGCTTTCATGAGCGAGCTCGGCGCCAAGGGCAAACCGACCGCCACCGGCGGCCCGCCCGCCACGTTGACCGCGGTTATGTCCGGCCAGGTCGACGTCGGCTGGGCAGCGCCTCCGTTCGGCCTGCAGGAAATGAAGGAAGGTAAGATCCGCATCGTCGCGCGCGGTAGCGACGTGCCGTCGCTGCGCGGGCAAACAGTCCGCCTGCTGATCGTCAACGCCAATTCGCTAAAGACCAAGCACGACGCGGTCATGCGTTTCATGGATGCGTACCGCGAGGCGGTGGACTGGATGTATTCCGACCCGAAGGCGGTCGAGATGTATTCGCAGAAGATCCACCGGCCGGTCGACCTCCTGAAGGAGTCGATGGACAAGTTCCAGCCGAAGGAGACTTTGCAGACCGACGAGTTCAAGGATCTCGACGGCGCGGTGCGCGACGCGGTGATCCTGAAGTTTCTCGACAAGCCGCTGACTAAGGAGCAGCTCGCCGAGCTCATCCAGATTCCGCCGCGCAAGAAATAAGCCGGATCGGCAGAAACGAACGAACCGTTGCCTCGGCAGCGGCCCGTCTTGTTGCTGCGCCCCTGGCCCATGTTTTTCTTCGAGCCGCCCTTCTTGGCCGCCTTGCCTGGCAGGCCCTCTCGGACGCCGCCGTATAGCATGATCTCTTGTAGTGAACTTCATCGTCGCGCACACCGATTTCTCCCGACGTGATCATGGAGGTCGGCGGCAGCGCGTCTTCAACCATCTTCTTCTAGCTTTCGCGTCGCTGGGCACGGCCGAGCCGATCAAAGAGATCGCGGTGATGAACGCGAGAGCAGCGGATTGGCTCAGCGCTTGTTCTTGGCTGCGCTGATTGCATCGAGTATGGCAGCGTGGCTGGACTTGAGGCTTGCGCGCACCTTCTCGTGCTGGCCTAGCGCGCCCATCTCGCGCTGGCGCTTGACCGTGGATTCGACCATCAGCGGATCGAGCCCGAGCTCACGCAGGGTCGTCGCTGATTCTTCCATCTCGGCGGCGCGTCGCTCGCCGTGGCTCGCCATGCGCTCTAGGTTGTAGGCCGACATCTTCGACCAATCGAGCCCGGGATAGTTGTTCTTCAGCGACGCCGTCACTTCCTCCAGCACGCCGGCGCGTACGGCGGCGAGGAAGCATTCAAGCGTCAGTGCCTCGATGCCCTTGATCATCACGCTGCGGATCATCTTGATCGCCGCCGCCTGGCCGGTCTTGTCGCCGACCACCGTGAGCTTCATGTCCAGTTCGTCGAGTAGCGGCGAGATCGGCAGCGCGTGCGGTCCAGAGATTAACAGCGGCGTTTGGTGACGCGCCGGATGGATGGGCGCGACAACTGCCACGTCGACATAGCGCGCCCGTTCGCCCAAGAGCTTCTCGGTCTCCTCCTTGCGGCCGGGCGACACCGAGTTGATGTCGAGATAATAGGGCGCGCTGTTGAGGTGCGGCTCGACCGAACGTGCCGCCTCGACACTCGAGGCCGCGGTCACCGCCGAGATGATCAGGTCCGTCTCGGCCACCGCATCCGCCGCCGAGTTGGCAAGCCGCACGCCCATCTTCTCGCCTGCCGCCTTGAGGCGCGCGCCTTCGGCGACCGGAAATAGAATGTCCCAGGCCGCGAGGCGCTCGAGCCCGCTCTCACGCAGGCCCGCGGCGATCGCCTGTCCGGCCTCGCCGAAGCCGATGAAGGAAACGCGCGGCGTGTTGCGGCGGGTCATGTTTGGCATTCTAAATCGTTTTCACGGCTGCGCCGCTGCCAGGATGCGCGGCTCATACGGCATGGTGTGACACGGATTGTAACCACTTCATTGCATCGAGCGCGTCAGGGGTGCCTCGTCGTCGAGCGGCGGGGCAGGAAGGCAGCCGCCTTGTCAAACGAGCGACCGTTGCGGTCGACCCGGTTGAACGAGGCGTCGAGCAGGGCGCCCTCGTCCTCGCTTTTCGCCAGCGCCGTCACCAGCACGCGATCGCTGTCAAGCGCGCCGCTCATCGCAATCACGAATCCGGGACGCCTGGCACCGGCGGCGTGCCGTGCGTGTGGAACGACTTGATCGTCTGCAAGCCCCAGGCCTGGCCCTTCTTGCGCTCGGTTTCGGTCCAGGTGATCGGATTCCAGTCCGGCGCCAGCACCAGCCGCGCGCCCGCGCAGGCGACTTCCACGCGGTTGCCGCCCGGCTCGTAAACGTAGAGGAAGAAGGTCTGCTGGATCGCGTGCTTGTGCGGCCCAGTCTCGATGAACACGCCGTTCTCCAGGAAAACGTCGGCGGCGCGCAGCACGTCCTCGCGCGAGTCGAGAGCATAAGTGACGTGGTGGAAGCGACCTTTGGTGCCGGTGTGGTCGCGCGTATAGGCGAAGTCGTAAGACTTGTTGGTAGCGGTCATCCACATACCGGCCTCGGTGCCGTCATCGAGCACGATCTGCTCGGTGAGCATGAAGCCGAGATAGGTCTCAAAGAATTCGCGGTTGGACTTGATGTCGACCGCGAGGCAATTGAGATGGTCGAGCCGCCGCACATTGCAGCCGCGTGCGGGATAGCGCTGCGCCTGGTTCTTGAGCGCCGGCTTCTTGTCGGTGGGCGCGTCGTACCATTCGGTCTCGTAATAGACCTCGACGTTGTGCCCGTCGGGATCCTTGCACATAAAGCTCTTGCCGTGGCCGAGGTCGCCGTCGGTCCAGCCGATGTCGAAGCCCGAGCCTTTCAGCGCGCCCGCGCGCCGCTCCAGCGCCTGTGGGCTGCGCGTGCGAAACGCCATGTGCCCCAGCCCCGAAGTATTGGACGCCGTGAGCTTTAGTGAATAGCGCTCGTAGTCGTCCCAGCCGCGCAAATAGACGCTGTCGCCTTTCTCGCCGCTCTGGGTCATGCCCATGACGTCGATGAAGAACTTGCGGCTCTCTTCGAATTTCGGGGTCAGCATTTCGACATGGCCGAGATGGGCGATGTCGTGAATAGGTTCGCTCTGCAAGGGACGTGCTCGCTCGGTCTTAGTTGGTCGGCCGCTATAAGGCCACGCGGGGTCGCAGTGGGTCAATTGTTCTGGCGCGTCGAAGGATTAGGTCAGCCGTTTCGTTGTTTTGAGGGGCATGATCCAACAGGATGGGCTCGCGCGGGCTGGAACAACCGTTCCATCGGTCAGGCCTCTTCCGGGTTATCGACGTAGATCAGCCCCGCCTTCTGCAGCCCCTCGCGCATCTTGTACATGTCGAGGGAAAGCTCGCCCGCAGCGAGGCGCTGGCGCTTGCCGTCTTCGTCGTCCTTGCGTTTTTGCGCCTTTTGCGCGGTCTCAACCGCGAGTTTTTTTGGGATGACCACCACGCCATCGTCGTCGGCCACGATCAGGTCGCCTGGTTCGACGTTCACTCCCGCGCACACAACAGGAACGTTCACCGCGCCGAGCGTCGATTTGACCGTGCCCTTGGCGGATATCGCCTTCGACCACACCGGGAAACCCATCTCCTTGAGAGCCTTCACGTCGCGGCAGCCGGCGTCGATCACCAGGCCGACCACCCCACGCGCGACCAGCGCGGTCGCCAGCAATTCGCCGAACATGCCGTCGGTGTTGTCGGCGGTGCAGCCGACCACCAGCACGTCGCCCTTCTGGCATTGCTCGACCGCGACGTGGATCATCCAGTTGTCGCCAGGCTGCGCCAGCACCGTCACCGCCGGCCCGCCGATCGAGGCGCCCGCCCAGATCGGTCGCATGTAAGGCTTCATCAGGCCGCTTCTCCCGAGCGCTTCGTGCGCGGTGGAGACGCCGACGCCGGCCAGGGTGCCGATGGCGTTCGGATCAGCACGTACGATGTTGCGGACGACGACGGACTTCATTGCTTCCTCACAGATTACTTTAACTCGAATTCCACCGTCGGAAACAGCCGCTGATAGGCCTCACCGTAGGTCATCGGCACGCCGGTGTTGCGCGAGCCCTGGATGCCGCGATTGAGCGCGACGCGCTCATAATAGGCCCACAAGTGCTTCTGCGCGGCGAGAATCTGGAACGCCTTGTATTTCGTCTCCCACACCTCGTCGATCTTCAGGATAAGGTTAGGCTTGTAGTTGCACATCTCCGGCTGGTGCGGCTCGAACAGGAACAGGGGCGGGGCCGAATATTTGTACTTGGCGTCCGGCTTGTGTCCCATCGCCTGCGCCACCACGCGCGTCTCCTGCGCGAAATGCGCGGCGTTGGGATGGTCGAAGTTATAGGGGTCCTGCAGCGCGTGGCTGAGGACGAAGTTCGGGTTGAGTTCGCGGTAGATGTCGACCATGCGGTCGAAGTGCCTGTCGTTGAGCTTGAGCGGATAGTCGCCGCAATCGAAGAACTCAATCTCCGCGCCGAGCAGGGCGGCGGCGCGCTCGGCCTCATCCTTCCGGCCGGCCTTTACCTTGTCCATCGTCGCGCCCGGCTCCTTCCAGGCAAATTGGCTTTCGCCGCGCTCGCCATAGGACAGGCAAACGATCTTCACGCGGTAGCCCATCTTCGCGTGCAGCGCGATGGCGCCGCCGGCGCGCCAGACGAAATCGCCGGGGTGGGCGGTGACAACGAGCCCGGTTTTTTGCTCGGCCATGAGACTTGCATCCTTGACGTTAGCGATTGCTCAACTGCTCTGGCGAGCCGGTTTCGGCGGTAGCCGTTCTTGTAGCGCGCCATACAATTTCAATCAAAAGAACTGCGCTATTCCACCTTCAGATTCAACTTATGCACCAAACCGCTCCATTTCTTCTCTTCTTGATCGATGTCGGCGGCGTACTCTGCAGGTGTCGAAGTGAGCGGATCGCCGCCCTCGAGGTGGATCCGCTTCTGCACCTCCGGATCGTTGGCGAGCTTACGGAGTTCGATGTTCAGCTTCTCGATGATGTCAGGCGGCGTCCCATGCGGCGCCAGCAGTCCATAATGCAGGACCGCTTCGAAACCGGACATCCCGGACTCGTCGAAAGTGGGAACATCCGGGAGAAGGGAAAAGCGTTTCTTGCTCGTGACTGCAATGGCGCGCAGCGTGCCGGCCTGAAGATTGCCCAGCGCCGGCGGCAGCACGCCGAAGGCAACCGGCACATGGCCGCCGAGCAGGTCATTCATCACTGGCGCCGTTCCCTTGTAAGGGATGATCGATACGTCAACGCCGGCTTCCGCTTTGAAAAGTTCAGCACACATATAGCTGCCGGTACCGACCGCCGAAGAGCCGACATTGAGTTTGCCGGGATCCTTCTTTGCGAGGGCGATCACGTCTGCGACCGTTTTCGCGGGCAAGGAAGGATGGGCGAGCAGGGCGACCGGCATGGAGGCGATAAGCCCGATTGGTGCGAAATCCTTGCGCGGATCCATGCCGAGTCTCTCATAAAGGCTGGGATTGATTGAGATGGTCCCGGTGTGACCGAGCAAAAGGGTGTAGCCGTCCGGCGTCGCGCGCGCGACGACGCGCGTGCCGGTGGTCCCGCCGGCACCAGCGCGATTGTCGACGATCACAGTCTGATGGAACACGTCGGAAAGCTTCTGCGCCACGACGCGTGCCATGGCATCGACACCGCCACCAGGCGGGTAAGGCACGACGAGCGTGATGTTGCGCGTGGGATAATCGGCAGCGCGCGATGTCTGCGCGAGAAACGCCATGCCCGCGAGGGCGAGCACCGTGGTCAAGCCTCTGAACATTTTGGACATAATGAAAACTCGTGTCGTGCTGGTCAAATGTCCGGTTCTGCTCGACCTTGGAAAAATCGCAACTAGTATGGTTTGACATGTACGCAGCAACAACGACAAGAAACACTTGTGGCTGCGCGAGCAGATTTAAGCGTTCTGCAGGTCGCGATAAGAAAGTCACCCTCTATGACTGACATCCTCCGCATAGCCATTGGCGATTATCCGCATACGCTGCCGCTCAAGCGCGGCACCATCACCTCGCCGTCGCTGAAGCTCGAATTCATCGACGTGAAGCCGATGCATAAGGCATTCAAGCCTATGGTGCGCGAGCACGCTTTCGACGCAAGCGAAATGGCGCTGGTCACTTATTTCCAGGCGAAGGTCCACAACAAAGGGTTGCGACTTCTGCCGGCGACGATGCTGGCGCGCTTCCAGCACGGCACGCTGATCTACAACGCCGCGCGGGGAAAGCTCGAGTTGCCCGATTTGGCGCGCGCCCGCATAGGAGTGCGCTCCTACAGCCAGACGACCGGCGCCTGGATCCGCGGCATCTTGGAGAACGACTACTGGGTCGATTTTTCACGTACAAACTGGGTTACCTTCGAAGACGGCCACGTGACCGAGGCCAAGGAGCCGCCCGGCATCACCCGCGCGCGCCCCGATCAGGAAATGACTCAGATGCTGATCGACGGCGAGCTCGATGCGGCGATCTATGGCGCTGAGCTGCCAAAGAATCCGAACCTGCGCAGCGTGATAGACGATCCGGAAACCGCCGGCCGCGCCTGGTACGGCCAGCACCGCTTGGTGCCGGTCAATCACATGGTCGTAGTGACCGAGGAATTAGCCCGCGCCAAGCCACAGGCGGTCGGGGAATTCTATCGGTTGCTGGAAGCCGGCAAGGCGGCGGCCGGCCGGCAGGGCGACATCGAGATGGTGCCGTTCGGCAAGGAGAAGAACCGCGCCTGCTTAGAGCTGCTCATCAAGTATTGCGTGCAGCAGAAACTGATCCCGGGACGCCTGAATGTCGATGATCTCTGGTAGCGCTGGTTTCTGCAGAGCAGAGGTCCGCTCAAAAGCCATGATGGGCGGACCGTCGTCCGCCCATCACCAACTCTCGGATCCATTTCCCGCGCATTGACCGAGGCCAGCGCAGCGGTACACCAGTTACTGAGAGCCGGGACCGGCAAACACGGACCACGAATACTGCAAGCAGCACCCACGTTCCATGCCCGCTCCGGCCATGGCGGCTATCGGTGTTCAGCGTGAGCCGAAGATCGATAACCTACGCGCGAGGGTACGCGGTTATGGATCTGGTGCAAGCACGAAGACCGGCCGGTTGATAACCCTGGGGATAAATTGCAGCACGCGTTTCGCCGGCTGGAGATTTTATTCCTGCTACTGAATATCGTCCTATGCCTCCGGTTCGCCGAGGTGAGGCGCCTTGAAGCGGACGGCTCTGAGGCTCTGCACGGAGACATCAAAACCGGAGTTCGCTGACGGCAGGCCGGTGATGCCAGCCGAGGCTTGGAAGCGCGACAAGGCGATGAGCGAACTCGCGCGCAAAGGCGGAGTGAAACAATAACTGGCGGCGCCGCTGGCGCGCCACTCCCGCGCATTGGCGAGGGGAGGGAAGGGACTACGGCCTACCTAGGCAAAGTATACAGCGGATAACGCTTGTCCGCCTTTGTCCGAGAAACAAACGCTGGCGAGAAATAAAATCTGACTCCGAAGCCCGCAGATCGAAGGCGGGCGCCTCAAAGAAATACCGGCGATGGCGCACGTCTGCATTGCTTGAATTAGCATGATGTAAGGTACCGAGGAGTGCGACATGAAATCATCCACAACTCGCGAGCGTCTCACAGCTGCGCTCGCCCGCATCGATGATCCGATCGGTGAGGGCGCGCGCACTCGTTTACCGTCTATCGCGACAGCGCGCGCGCCGAGGCCGAGGCCGCCGAATGCGCTGCCGACCACGCCGATGGTAGCCCCCACCATCGCAGAAATGACGTCGCCTGACGTGTTCGCGCGAAAGAACGCCCCGCTCCTACGCAATTACCTCGACGGCCAATTTCTTCGATTTGTGCGCCATCTCGCTACCACTGCCGCGTGCGGGCGGATTGCCCACCGGCCTAGCTGTTCGCCGCGCAACGGCCACGACCGCCAGCTCTTCCGCATCGCGGCGGCGATCGAGCGATTTGTTCGCCGGCTGAGTAGGGATTTCGGGCGACCTTGTAAGAGGCCGGGCGAAACCGCATGATCCGGTCAAGACGGCCGGATACCGGGAGAATCGCTATGCCAAGAACAAAGCAAACATACCAAACGCGCCGCCGTTTCAACACTGGGTTCGCCAGCACCCTCCTTGCGGCCGGCATTGCGCCCTTCAACGCTGGGCGCGCGCAGGGCGCAGCCCTCAAAGTCGGGGTGTTGTTGCCGCGTTCGGGCTACCAGGCCGGTATCGGCCAGGACTGCCAGCGCGGCGTGGACATCGCCACGGGCGTGCTGAAGGACCTCGGCCTGCCGTCGCTGCAGTTCATCAACGCCGATACCGAATCGAACGTCGACGTGGCGCGCTCCCGCGCCGAGCAGTTGATCGGCGAGGGCGCCCAGCTTCTGGTCGGTGCTTTCGATTCCGGTCAGAGCAGCGCGATTGCGCAGGTGGCCGAGCAGAAGGGAATCCCCTTCGTCATCAATATCGCCGCGGCGCCGCCGATTACGGAGCAGGGCTACAAGTTCGTTTTCCGCAATTTCCCGACCGCGCCGATGATCCTGCGCGACGCCTTCATCGACCAGAAAGAGATTTTTGCAGCCGTCGGCGCCGCGCCGAAATCGGTGGTGTTCCTCGCGGAGAACGACACCTTCGGCGTCGCCATGCAGAAGGCGATCCCGGGCGTTCTGCCCAAGTTCGACATGCCCTACACGATTCTCGACACCATCTCCTACGATCCGACCGCGCGCGATCTGTCGGTTGAAGTCTCCAGGGCCAAGGCGACTGGCGCCGAAGCGCTCCTCGTTGTCAGCCGCCTCAACGATGCCATCCTCCTCACGCGCGAATTGATCAAGCAGCGCTGGACGCCTGTGATGATCCTGAGCATGGGTCCCGGCTGGTACGAGGACCAATATCTCAAGACGCTCGGCAAATTCTCGGACGGACCGCTCAGCTTCGCGCCCTGGTACGACCCGAACAAGAAACTGTCGAAGGCGCTCGATGCAGCGCTCGCCAAGGTGCATCCCGGCGTCAATCTCAACACCAACCACGTCTACACCTTCGAGGCACTGCTGATCGCCGCCGACGCCTACAAGCGCGCCGGCTCCAGCAACCCGCAGGCGCTGGCCGACGCAATCCGCGCGACCAACATCACCGACAATTCCAGCATCGGTCCCGGGATCCAGTTCGACGCCAAAGGGCAGAACGACAAAATCCTTGGCGGCGGCATCCAGAACCGCAACGGCAAGCTCATCACCGTGGCGCCGGGGGCCGCTTCCAACGGCAAGCCGGAATGGCCGCTGATGCCCTACAACAAGCGCGCATGATTTGTTGCCGAACAATTGCGGTTCGTCGTCGTCATGGCCGGGCTTGTCCCGGCCATCCGCGTTTTGCGAATTGAAAAAACCCGGGATCAGGCCGTGCCCGCCGATATTTATCTCAACGTCGCCGTCGGCGGGGTCCTGACCGGCCTGGTGTATGGGCTGATGGCGTTAGGCCTGTCGGTAATCTTTGGCGTGGTGCGCGTGGTGAATTTCGCGCACGGCGAAATGATGACGCTTGCGATGTACATCGCCATCACGCTGTTCACCGCTTTCCATCTCGATCCGCTCGTCATGCTGGTGCCGATCGCCTCGGTAATGTTTGTTTTCGGCTACGTGGTGCAGGTGCGCCTGATCAATCCGTTCATCACGCGGCCCGACTATATGCAGTTCTTGTTGCTGGTCGCGGTCGGGATCATCATAGTCAACGGGCTGCTGATCGCGTTCGGGCCGGACGTCAAATCGGTGCAGGTGTCCTATGCCTTCGATAGCTTTCAGGTTGGGCCGCTGATCATCGACGCCACCAAGCTTTATGCGGCCGTGGCAGCCATCGTCGTGTCGGCGGCGCTGTTCGCCTTCTTCCGCTACACGCGGCACGGCACCGCGATCCGCGCATGCGCCGACAACTATACCGGCGCGTTGGTAGTTGGCCTCGATGTCAAACAGTTCTACGCCCTGACCTTCGGGCTCGGTGCGGCCTGCGTCGGTGCTGCCGGCGTGATGCTGTTGTTGATTGTCGACGTGACGCCCGCGCTGGGACCCGCATATACCTTGCTCGCTTTCGTGATCGTCATCACCGGCGGACTCGGCTCGATGCCCGGCGCGCTGCTCGGCGGCGTGTTGATTGGGTTGACTGAAGCGATGGCCGGCCTCCTGTTCACGCCGTCAGCCAAGAGCATGTTCGCTTTCGCCATTCTGGTGCTGGTGCTGCTGCTCCGCCCGGAGGGCATCATGGGCAAGAGGGCAGCATGATCGTGCGTCTAATCGCCGGCGTGCCTGGCCGCGGCTTGGCCTTGCTCGGCGCGCTACTGGCGGCTTTGACCGCCGCGCCTCTTTTCGCCAGCGATTACCTGCTCACCGTGCTGATCCTGATCCTGTACTTCGCCTATATCGGGCAGGCCTGGAACATCATGATGGGCTTTGCCGGGCAGCTGTCACTCGGCCACACGCTCTATGTGGGCTTGGGCGCCTACACTGCGGCCGCACTGTTCGTCCACTTCGGCATCGGCCCTTGGATCGGCCTTGCGGCGGCCGTGCCGGCCGCGGCACTGATCGGCGCCTTCATCGGATTTCTTGCCTTCCGTTTCCGCGTCGCCGGCGTCTATTTCGCCATCCTCACCATCGCGTTTGCCGAATTCGCCCGCCTCGGCTTCGATCACTTGAGCTGGACCGGCGGCTCCGGCGGCTTGTTCCTTCCGGTCTCGCAATTCACTCACAACGACCTCTGGCGCCTGCGCGGACACCCGGTGATGTTCTATTACATCCTGCTCGCCGCGACCGCGCTCGCCTTCCTCATCTGTCGCGCGCTGCTGCAAAGCCGCGTCGGTTATTTCTGGCGGGCGATCCGCGAGGACGAGGAAGTCGCGCGTTCGACGGGTATTGACACCTTCCACTACAAGATGATCGCGGTGGTGATCTCCGCCGCCATGACGTCGTTCGCCGGCGTGATGCATGCGTTCTATTACAACAATCTGTTTCCCGAGCAGGTTTTCCACATTCTGCGCTCGATCGAGATCATCCTCGGGCCGATCGTCGGCGGCGTAGGCACCCTGTTCGGGCCGATCCTCGGCGCCTTCGTGCTGACGGGGCTTGCGGAAACGCTCACCGCCGCGCTCGCCGCGCTCGGCATCGATCTGCCCGGCGCCAAGCAGGTGTTCTATGGCATCTGCCTGCTCTTGGTGGTCACCGCGCTGCCGGAAGGCATCTGGCCCTGGCTGTCGCGACGCATCGGGCTCGCGGAGAAAAGCCAATGAGCGCGCTGTTGTCGCTTTACGGAGTGAGCAAGCGCTTCCGCGGTTTGGTCGCGGTTGACCACGTCGGCTTCGAAGTGTCGGAAGGTGGCATCTTCGCCGTGATCGGCCCGAACGGCGCCGGCAAGACCACGCTGTTCAACTTGATCGCTGGTATGTTGCCGCCTGACGGCGGCACTATCATCTTTGCCGGCGAACGCATCGATGGCCTGCCAGCCGACCAGATCTGCCGGCGCGGCATCGGCCGTACCTTCCAGATCGTGCGGCCGTTTCCAGCGCTCAGCGTCGAAGATAACGTGATCGTCGGCGCGCTGCTGCATCGTCGACACGTGGACTCGGCTCGCGCGCACGCGCACGAGGTGCTTCGCCGGCTCGATCTCTACGATAAGCGCGACCGCCGCGCGTCCACGTTGACGCTGCCTGACCGCAAGCGGCTGGAGGTTGCGCGCTCGCTCGCCAGCGATCCGAAACTGTTGCTGCTCGATGAGGTGATGGCCGGGTTGCGGCCGACCGAGACCGACCGCATGGTCGCTATCTTACGCGAGCTCAACCGCGAAACCGGTCTGACCATCCTACTGATCGAGCACGTGATGCGCGCGGTGATGGCGCTCGCCTCGCGCATCCTGGTGCTGCATCACGGAGCGGCGATCGCGCAGGGAATGCCGGCCGACATAGTGCGCAATCCCGCGGTCATCGACTCTTATCTCGGCGCGGAGGCACTCAGCTGATGCTGAAGGTCGAACACCTCGACGTTTTTTACGGCGACGCGCAGGCGCTGGATGACGTGTCGCTTGAAATCGAGCAGGGTACAATCGTCGTCATCGTCGGTGCCAACGGTGCCGGCAAGACCTCGTTGATACACACCATCGCCGGCATGATGAAGCCGGCGCGCGGCCGCATCCTGTTTCGAGACATCGACATCGCTGGCTGGCCGAGCCACAAGGTCTGCGATCTCGGTATCGGGCAGGTCGCTGAAGGACGCCAGGTTTTCCCCTCGCTGTCAGTCGCCGAGAACCTCGAAATGGGCGCCATGCTGCCGCGCGCGCACGCGACGCGGGCGCGCAATCTCGAGCGCGTCTATGCGATGTTCCCGAACCTGTCGGAGCGCAGCCATCAGCTTGCTGGTACGTTGTCGGGCGGCGAACAGCAGATGCTCGCCATCGGCCGTTGCCTGATGGGCGCGCCCGATTTGGTGATGTTCGACGAGCCCTCGCTCGGCCTTGCGCCGACTGCGGTCCAAAGCGTGCTCGCCACCGTGCGCGACCTCAACCGCGAGGGGCTAACCTGCGTCCTGGTCGAGCAGAACGTCGCGGTATCGCTCAAGCTTGCGAGCCGCGCCTACGTTCTGGAGAACGGTCGCGTCATGCTGTCAGGCAGCGGCGCAGCGCTTCTCTCCGACGATCGCGTGCGGCAGGCTTATCTTGGCCTATAACTACTTCAGCGGCGGGCCGATTGTGACGGTCAGCTTGCCGACGCCTTCGATCTCGCACTCCAGCTTGTCGCCAGCGACAGTCGCAGCGACGCCCGAGGGCGTGCCGGTCATGATGATGTCGCCCGGGGCGAGCTCGACCATCTCCGACAGGTTGGAGATGATCTCCGACACGTTCCAGATCAGCTGGTTGAGATCGCCGTCCTGGCGGAGCTTGCCGTTGCACCGGAGCGTGATCTTGCCCTTGGTCGGATGACCGATCTTGCTCGCCTCCACTAGCGCGCCGCAGGGTGCCGAATGATCGAAGGCCTTGCCAATCTCCCACGGCCGCTTGAGGTCGCGAGAGGCAATTTGCAGGTCACGTCGGGTGAGGTCGATGCCGACGGCGTAGCCGTAGATGCAGTCAGTGGCCTTGGACACGGGAATGTTCCGGCCACCGCTCTTGAGCGCGACCACCAATTCGACCTCGTGGTGCATGTCCTTGGTTAGCGACGGATAAGGCACGGTACCGCCGTCCGGCACGATCGCATCGGCGGGCTTGC
>Ga0207783_1000069_pt1 | contig 17297 bp, 16 predicted proteins | sample LuqExpMetageno63_FD_187820 | JGI IMG/M metagenome (GOLD analysis project Ga0207783, IMG submission 187820) | Tropical forest soil microbial communities from Luquillo Experimental Forest, Puerto Rico - Sample 63 (SPAdes) | ecosystem: Environmental > Terrestrial > Soil > Tropical forest ... | reverse complement strand
TAGACAGTGGACCAAAGAAGACCACCGCACGCTAAAGGCACATTCAAAGGCGAAGACACCTGTAGTCAAAATTTCCAAGGAGATGAAACGCACGGTCGGTGCCCTGCGCCAGCAAGCGCGCAGGCTTAGTATTGGCCTCGGGCATCAACGCTAAGAGATCTTTTTGACAGGCTGAATGAGTGAGGCCGCCCTTAATTGGCGGTCTCTTTCATGTATTGCCATGGGCTTCGATCCATTCGATCAGCCCGCAGCGGTCGCATTGGAAAATATCGAAACCCGGAGACGCCATGCTTCTCGCAAGAGCGTGTACATGTCTGATTGTGCCGGTTGGGCAGCGAGGGCACGGCGCTTCCAATGCGCACTTTGGCGGTTGATCGGACTGTGTCGGTTCAAACGACACATCGCGCTCCTAACACGGGGAATGGGCGAACGTGCCTTTTCGATTGTCCATTCTGGCGCTGCTATGGTCCAACTATTCGATTAATCAAAGGTGAACCAGAAGGCATCTTGATCGAGATCAAAAAGTACGATGTTTTCTGCGTGAATTTTACACGCAAGTAATCTGCCCCGGCGGCGGCTCGCGAGTTAAAAACACCAAAGAGCCTCGGTCACTGGTGAACCGAGGCTCCCGGTGCGGTCGCGGCCCAAAAAGGGGCAAACCTAAAAGAGCCGAAACCCGACACCGCAACTAACGTGGCTTAAGTTTGAACTGGTAGCAAATCAACAACTCGCAATTTGGAACTAAGCGAATTTGGCTCAACAGTATCCAACAAGAAGCCCGACGTACGACCACCGTGCGTCGGGCCCCTCCTTGGGGCGTTGTGGAGAATGAACCTCCATGCGCCCTCATATGGGATTTAAGGTGAAGTACTAGTCATAGCGCAATGGAGAAGTCTCGCGACGCACCATGTCTGATGCGACGCAGAAACAAGTGCAACTTAGCGATCTTGATTTGTGTCAATCGCTAATTTGATCTCGTCCGGTTCTCAAATTGACGAATAGCACGAGAGCGCGACGACCCGCGTGCGACCGTAACCATTGCAACGCGGGCACCGAAGGTCGTCGAGTGCAACGCGGATGGGCGCGTCGGGATCGCGGCGCTTCACGGTCAGATCGAGGTCGATCACCGTGTCGCAGGCGTCGCACACGATGATGAGCCAGTGATGCTTCGACGCGAGCGCAGCGGAGATTGTCGGCCAGAACCAAGCCGTCTTCTTCGCGGGACAGACGCGCGTTGAATTGTCGGACAATGGCGAGCGAGTCCTCGTACGCTTCGCGCTCCAAGCGCATCCGTTCGAGGTTTTCGTGGATCTCGTCGTTGCGTGCGTTGTAGCCCATACAGTTAGGTTTACGTGATTTGTCCCGTTGGTCCACGCACGGTTTACTGGGGCGTCAGCCTGGCTCCATTCGTTTGGCCTTGATGACTGAAATTGCGGCGGGTGTAGTTAGGTATTTTATGAACGCTTGCGCAGCCGCCTTGTCCTTGGCATTGGTGCCGACGCCTCCAGTTAGCACGATGTAGCTCTGGATATCTGGCGGCAGGGGACCGACGATCTCGATCCCTGAGACCGAGGCCAGTTCCGTAATGAGTTGGATTGCCGTATCAGCCTCACCCTTTGCAACGAGTTCAGCCGCTACACCCTCGGGGTTGGTCTTGCTCTTCACGCGGACTTGCTCGCCAATCCCCAGTTTGACCGCGATGCTCATAAACTGACGACCGCTGAGCCCCGTGCTAGTGTATGCAATCGCTTTTGCATTTAGCAGCGTCTCTTTGAACGCTTGAACGGTACTTATATCCGGCTTCGGTGCACCTTGTTTCACCGCGACTCCCATTCCGATGCGAGCGAGATCAACGGCTGAGCCTTCCACCACCTTGCCTTCCTGGACCAGGTTCTTGATCAATGCCGGACTGACAATCACGACGTCGAAGGCCGTTCCATCTTCGATCTGTTTAACCAGAAGGTTGGATGCACCCCAGGTGAAGGTGAGACGATGTCCGGTCTCTTTCTCGAACTGCGGCGCAAGCTCAACAACGGCTGCTTTAACCCCGCTCGAGGCGAGCACAGTAATCTCATCTGCACGCGCAGCCATTGTGTTGCTCAATATAAAAGCAAATCCGCCAACCAAACCCAAGGAAACGAGCGTTTTCATTTGCTTCCCCTCCTTCTAGGTTACAGGTCTCCTCCGGAATAAGTTACCTCGAAACCACTGGATAAGGAATTCCGTAGATTGCAGGTGTCTAGTCAGCGCGAGTCTTCGGCGGTGATTGACGGATGCAAGGGAGAGGCTAAGCGTACTGATGCATTCATTGAGCGCGTAAACGCCCTCGAGGAAGTAACAAACCGACGTGAAATTATCCGGTCATTACTAACCGCCTAACTCACACTACTCTGACAGGTTCGCCCAGCGGTGCTTCGCGTACGGCTGGGAAGCGATAGTGTCCGAGCGTCATTATCAATACACAGGCGATCGCGAGGAGTACTTCGAACAGCGCAAAGCCGAGCGAATAGCTGTGCATCAGCTGGAAGCACCAACCGAGAATGCTTGCTCCTACGGCATTGCCAAGCAACACCGGCGCAAACATGAACCCGTGCAAGGCGCCAAAGAAGCGGATACCGAAATAGCGACTGATGATGAATGACATCAGATCGATCTCGGCGCCAATTCCAAGTCCGAGGAGAATGGTTCCGACGATCGGCATCACCATTCCGGTCGCGAGAATCGCGATACCTATCATCGGGCAGAGCAGGAAGAGAACCACAATGTAGGGAGCGAAGATCTTGTCGACGCAATAGCCAGCAACGACGCGACCACCAATTAGCGCAAGGCCCGCGGCAGAAAGCGCACTGATTGCTGCGCTGACAGGAATGCCACGGTCGGTGAGCAGCGGCACGACGTGAACGAGCGAGCCATTAATTGCCGTCGCGGCAAAAAAGAACGTCAGCGTCATCGCCCAATAGCGCCAAGTGCGAATCGCCTCGGCCAAACCGACACCCGGAAGCGCAATACTCTCGTGAACGGCCTTCGCCGACGACTGTAGGATTTGCGGTTTTGCAGGCTCGCGCACGAAAAGCGCTACCGGCAGGAAGGCCAGAACTAAGATCGTGACCCCTAGTCCGATATAACCCGAGCGCCAGCCGAGGTGCGCGATCAGCGCATTTGAGATTTGCGGGATCAAAGCGGTTCCCAGCCCAACACCGGCAAGAGCGATGCCGAGCGCGAGACCGCGCTGCCGGTCGAACCATTCGGTGATCACCTTGCAATAGGCCGTCGGCGTCTGCCCCACCGACATCACGCCTGAGATTGCAAACAGGAGGAAAAGCACCGTTGTTGAGGCAATGAGCAATGACAATGCCGCGGTCGCGACGGCGAATAAACCGATCGACCACAGCAGCATGAAGCGGACCCCTAGCAGGTCCACAAGCCGGCCAAAAAACGGCGTCGTCACCGCTGTTACCACGGACGACAGCCCAATGGCGGTCGAGATTTCACCACGGCCGAATCCAAGATCCTGCGCCACTGGTTTTAGGAATACGCCGGCCGCAAAGACGTTGATGGAGCCTTGTCCGACAATGAGGCCCAGCATTGCGGCGACGACGATCCACCATCGGTTCCAATAGTGAGGTTTGTCTGCCATTGGTTTCCTCCACTCAGTGGCCTGGCACGTTTGGCAACACCCAGTCATTGCCAGCTTTTTGGCGTTTGGATATCAGTCACCCACCCCATTTGTTTGGCTTTGACGTACATCAACGCCTGCGTGCACTATCTGATAGGTCCCATGTTGGGAGCTGCGCCTTTGCTGGCCCTGATGTAAGCCAGATCGAAGCCGGTAAGCTGCGTGCGCTCGCGACCGCTTCTACCAGCTGTCTGAAACCCGCGCCTAAGGTGTCACGCACGGGCTACCCGGTGCTGCGCCGCTGGAGTTTGGATAGGCTTGCTCGCACCGGCAGCTACGCCCCGGGGCAGGATTGCGCAGCTTGCCGAATGGTTTGCCGCGACTATGAAGTTCGTCCGGGTACACACCAAGCTGGAGAGCCAACGTTTATCCGGCGGTCCGCTGCGGCAATGTTTTTGCACATTTCATTAATGCTCAAGCGGACGGCTACCCTCGCATCATTCGCGATGCGAACATCAAAGTGGAACGATCGTCTGAGATAGATAACGCGAAGCGAGTGAGAAGCGGAAAGTGACGCGCTCGTTGTCGTCCGACGCTTCGATGCCATCACTTTGCTAATGAATAGGACAGCGGTACTGTCTGATCAACATCAAAGACTTCAGTGGTTTTTGAGGTTTTATTGAGATGGCATCGGAGAAGCAGATTGCGAAGACCTTCGGTTTCTTCGATGCTCAAAATGAGCGGACGCTTTTGGGCAGCGTGCGAGACTTCACACTCAAACAAGAGCAGCCTCCGACCTTGTCCTAGAAGCGCCGCTCATTTTTTGCATGAACCTAGTGTCAAAGCCCGAAGATATTAGAATCTTGAACGCCGGCAATGTTGGCTGGAAGACGACTGACTCCGCCATAGAGGAGGAAGGTTAGCGTCGTCCATGAATTTCTACGATTCAGTTGTGCGGCCGCTTATCTTCCGAATCGATCCTGAACGCGCGCATCACATGGCAATCGACCTTTGCGCCGCTGCTAGGTGGCTGGCTCCCGCACTATGCCGCCATTACACACTGCAGGATTCGCGACTCGAAATGGTGGTGGGGGACCTGCGTTTCCCGACGCCCCTCGGTCTCGCTGCGGGCTTTGACAAAAACGGATCGGCGATCGAGATGCTCGCCGCCTTGGGGTTCGGATCGATTGAAATCGGCTCCGTATCGGTCGATCCCTCGGCCGGTAATCCTCGTCCCCGCCTGTTCCGGTTGCCAGAGGACCGCGCCATCGTCGTTCATTATGGGCTACCCAATGATGGCGCGCGCATTATCACCGAGCGATTGGCAAAAATACGCCTGCCGATACCCCTCGGCATCAATCTGGTAAAAACCAATCGCGGCACCAAAGCTCCACCCGAAACCAACGATCAGATTATCCGCGAATATGTTGAGGCAGCGCAAGTTTATTCGCCGCACGCCGATTACCTTATGCTGAACTTAAGCTGCCCGAACACTAAAGATGGCCGCGATTTCTTTGCCGATAATGGAAATCTTCGTGCCTGTTTGGTCGCCCTGAACGAGTTGCATTTACGGCTGCCGGTGTTCTTGAAAGTCTCGCCGCTCGGCGGTATCGCCACCATCGAGCGGGTGCTGGAAGCAGTGGAAGGCCATTCGTTTATTTCAGGCTTTATGTTTAATCTGCCGCCAGTGAAACCTGGCGGTTTGAAAACACCTGACAGTATATGGCGCGCCATGCCCGGAGCAGTATCTGGCCCGCCGGCCTCTGCGCTAGCCGACATCTGCATCCGCGAGACGTTCCGCCGTATGAATCGACGACGATACGCCATCGTAGGCGCAGGCGGGATTTGCACGGCCGAGGACGCCTACGCCAAAATACGTCTCGGCGCATCCCTTACCCAGCTGCTCACTGCTCTGGTCTATCAAGGTCCGAGAACGGTTCGTCGCATCACTGAGGGTTTGATAAGGTTGATTGAGCGCGATGGGCTCGATCATATTTCAGAAGCCATCGGCGTCGATGCAATCTAACTTTTCTCGGGGGACAGACAGTGCGACTCCGATTTGCTATGGCACCAACAAGCAGGTGTGCCGCAGGCTCGGGTTTTAGCAGTGAAGGCAAGACGTAGGACCGGTGCCCTACTATTATGTGGGCAACAAAGCAGACCTCTGTCTCGAGGTGATTGAAGAAACTTACGAGCGAATACGCGTGCTCGTGCGGCCTTGCGCCCCGCGTGTACTGGTGAACTTGACCGGCGCTTGCGGCAACTCGTAGATTTTGGCCGATGAGTTAAAGAACCTAGATCGGAGGCAAGCATGGCGGATCGCACGCTTGGCGCACGGATCACGGCACTATTGAACGCCGCCTGGCTCCGACCGGTGCTGTTTCTGGTTTTTCTGGTTGCGCTTTGGGATGTTGTGATCCGGATTTTCAACATTCCGCCCTATCAGATCCCAAAGCCGATCAATGTGTTGTGGACCTTATGGACGGACGGGCCGGACTTGTTGCAGCAAGCCGTACCGACGACGATTGCAACGATCGAGGGTTTCTTCCTATCGGCCGTGTTTGGCGTTGTCGCTGCCGTGTTGATTGCGGGTTCGCGAACGGTCGAAAGCTACGTCTATCCGCTGCTCGTATTCTCGCAATCAATTCCGAAAATCGCCATCGCGCCGTTGTTCGTCGTTTGGTTCGGTTTTGGAATGATGCCCAAGGTTTTGTCGGCATTTTTGCTTGGCTTTTTCCCGGTCGTCGTGTCGGCCGTGCAGGGCTTCAAATCGGTGGAGCCGGATATGCTCGATCTCGCGCGCGCGATGGAGGCCAAACGATTACAAATTTTCCGCATGGTGGCATTTCCCCATGCAATGCCGGCAATCTTCGCTGGACTGAAAGTATCAATCACGCTTGCCGTTGTCGGAGCGGTAGTCGGGGAATTCGTCGGCTCAAACAATGGACTCGGTTTCGTGTTGCAACGGTCAATCGGCAGTTTCGAACTACCGACCATGTTCGCCGCATTGGTCATCCTGTCGCTCATCGGAGTGGTCCTATTCTGGATTCTCGATCTTGCCGAGCGGATCATGATTCCGTGGCACGCCAGTCAACGTCAGGATCTGGTTATTGCAGCGTAGCGTCGACTCATCAAACGGGAGGAAAAAATGATCAGATTGATTCTGACGACATTGTTCACCATGGTCTTCGCCAGCACGGCGTTTGCCTTGGACAAGGTGACGCTGATGCTGAATTGGTACGTCTACGGTGAGCACGCGCCTTTTTATTACGGCAAGGAAAAAGGGTATTTTAAGGACGCCGGCATCGATCTTGAAATTCAGGAAGGCCGGGGCTCCGCGACCGTGACGCAGGTCGTTGCCGCCAAGACGGTGCAATTCGGTTATGTCGATGTACCGACAATGATGCGCGCGGCGGTGAAGGGCGCACCCGTTATTGCGGTCGGAGTCGCGTTGCAGACCAATCCGATGTCGGTGATGGGCTTTGCCGAGAAGAACATTAGAAAGCCGGACGACATTAAAGGAAAAACGGTTGCTAGCACCCCGGGCGACTCGATGTCGCAGATCTGGCCGCTATTCTTGAAAAAGACAGGCCTCAAGGAATCCGATTTCAAGACCGTTTCTGGCGATGCCGTGACAAAACTAAATGCCGTCATCAACGGGCAGGCTGATCTGCTGTTGGGTTATGTCATGGATCAGAGCATGAAGATCAAGGATGCGACTGGCAAGGACGTATTCCCGATCAAATTCGCCGACTATGGTATCAATCTCGTCAGCTCCGGCATCATCGCACACAAGAACTTCGTGAAAGAAAATGCAGATCTTGTGAAACGTTTCATGGCGGCCGCAACTAAGTCCGTCGAAGAGGCCTCCAAGCATCCGAAGGACGCTGCACAGGCGATCCTCAATGCCAATCCAAAGGGCGGCAGGATAGAGACGCTGACCCAGGGCTTTGAACTGACAATTCCGCTTTATCGTGATCCGTCCGGCAAGAAGAGCCAACCATTCGACGTAACGAACAATAATATGAAGGACACCGTCGACGTGTTGGTGGAATACGGTGGCCTCGAAGCCAAGGCGAAAGACGAGTTCAAGACCTACTACACCAACCAGTATCTGCCCTCGGGTAGCGGCGGCTGAAGCCCGGCCCATGCTCGATATCGTGGCCCCGGCCGCCGAAAGGAGACGCCCCATCATTGAGTTGCAGGGCGTCTCAAAAACCTATCGGACGCGCGATGGTGATATTCCATCGCTCCGCCCAATAGATTTTACCGTAGGCGAAGGGGAGTTCGTCGTCATCGTCGGGCCGTCCGGATGCGGCAAAACTACGCTTTTGAAAATGCTTGCCGGGCTGCTGACGCCGAGCGGTGGAGAAGTTCGGATCGAAGGCAAATCGATCACAAAACCGCACAGCAATATCGGCATCGTGTTTCAGACAGCGTTGCTGTTACCGTGGCGCAGCGTCTTCAGCAACGTCATGATGCCGGTCGAGGTCAAAGGATTGCCGCGCGCGGCATACGAACAGAGGGCACGTGACCTGCTAAGGCTGACCGGGCTTCAAGGCTTTGAAAGTAAATATCCGTGGCAGCTCTCCGGCGGGATGCAGCAGCGTGTCGCGATTTGCCGTGCCCTCGTGCACGACCCAAAACTTATGCTCATGGATGAGCCGTTTGGGGCGCTCGACGCGCTGACGCGCGAAAAAATGAACGTCGAACTTCAGCGCATTCAGGGCGAGACCGGCAAGACGGTGCTGCTGATTACCCATTCGATTCCCGAGGCGGTGTTTCTCGCTGACCGGGTCATGGTGATGAACGCGCGGCCGGGAAATATCGCGGCTGTCTATGATATCCCTTTGCCGCGTCCGCGCACGCTCGACATAATGGCCAACCCACTGTTCGTGGAAATGACGCAAAAGATCCGCAAGCATTTCTCCGACGCGCATATCAGCTAAAGCGTTGGGTTACGCCGATGATACCTGCATTGACCGTTCGGGATATAAGGCTCGCCGAGCGTACTGTCACATTTCAGCGTCCATTTCGATTTGGCAGCACAACGGTGACGTCGGCGCCACAGGTCTTCGTTCATGCCGAAATCAAAATCGATGGAAGGACTTCGTTTGGCGCCACGGCCGAACTGATGGTGCCGAAATGGTTTGACAAAAATCCGGCAATTTCGATCGAAGAAACGGTCGAAGAATTGCGGCAGTCCTTGGTTTTCGCGCGGGAATTATATCTTAAGCAGCGCGCTCCATTGTCAGCATTCGCGTTGCATGCGGCCGTTTATCCGCACCAACTCAACACTTGTGCCCGCGTGGGGATGCCTCAGCTGGCTGCACTTTTCGGCCCAGCCGAAATAGACAAGGCTATTGTCGATGCATTGTTGCGCGTGCTTAACCTCAACGTATTCAGCGGATTCGCACGCAACATTGTGGGACTCGACACGCGGCTCACGCCGGATCTCGATCAAGCAGCGATTGATCGATTCTTGTCAAGCCGCAGGCCGCGAGCTTCGATCCATGTCCGGCATACCGTCGGTATGATGGATGCGCCGGAATCTGCGCGCCAGGTCGCGCTGCGCGACGGCTGTCGCTATTTCAAAATCAAGCTGTGCGGCGATCCGCAGAGTGATGTCAAACGCCTGCACGATATTGCAGATGTGCTTGATAATCTTTCGATCGACTATCGCGTGACGTTGGACGCCAATGAACAATATGCCAACCTGGCCAATTTGCTCGCGCTAGTCGATTGCATGACATCGACCCCCAGCCTTGCCCAAATATCGAAGCGGACGCTCTATATCGAGCAGCCATTACCACGCGAACGGACTTGGCAAACGCCTCTCGGAGTGGCCGCAAGTCGCTTCGCTTTCATCGTTGACGAGGCGGACGACGACTATGACGTGTTCCCGCGCGCCACCGAGCTCGGATACGCCGGCATATCATCGAAATCTTGCAAGGGGATGTACAAATCTTTGTTGAACGGCACGCGCGCGGCCCTGGCTGGAGAAAAGCTGTTTATGACCGCGGAAGACCTGACCTGCCAGGCCGGTCTTGCAGTTCAGCAGGATAGCGCGCTGGCAGCCGTCCTCGGCTGTACCCATGTGGAACGCAATGGGCATCACTACGTTGACGGCTTTTCTGGTACGCCGCAGGAGGAGTCGGATGCATTTCTTGCGGCACATGGTGATCTCTACCGGCGCGACCAAGGAGCCGTTCGCTTGAAAATCGAGACTGGCGAGCTAGCGCTCGGATCGCTAGCGACGATCGGTTTTGCCTCGGCCGTTTCCCCGGAAAAGATTGGTCGGACATCAACGACAGAAATTCGAACCAAGGGACATGTCGCATAAAACAAAGCCGCGCTTCTCGCCCCTTCAGCCGAGCAGGCCTACACCCATAAACCTGCACTGCACGAATGCCCTAGAAAATACAACTTTGCTAGTTCCGGCGACTCTCTTTTCAGTGCCTCTAACACCGTCTTATCCTCAGCATACCGCCCTGAAGCGCTCGATGCAGGTCTTGAGTACCTCGTCGCCGGGGCGCTTCCACCAATTCTCGGCGGAGAAGATCTCGACCTCCTGGGGTCCGAAAAAGCCCGCAGCCTCGATCATGCGGCGGAAGCCCACGAGGTCGATCACGCCGTCGCCCATCATGCCGCGGTCGAGCAATAGGTCGCGGGTCGGTACCAGCCAGTCGCAGATGTGATGAGCAAAGATGCACTTGTCCCGTCCTGCCCGCGCGATCTGCTCTTCGAGATCCGGCTCCCACCAGACATGATAGGTGTCGATAGCGACCCCGATGCCGTCCCCGAGTTGCTCGCAGATGTCAAGCGCCTGCCGGAGCGTGTTCACGCAGGCACGGTCAGCGGCATACATCGGATGCAACGGCTCGATCGCGATTGGCATTCCGGCTGCCCGCGCATGCGGCATGAGCGCGGCGAGCCCCTCCACCACCATACGGCGCGCAGCGGAAAGGTCGCGCGAGCCCAACGGCAACCCGCCCACCACCATTACCAGGCACTCGGCCCCGATCGTCACCGCCTCGTCGACCGCGCGCTTGTTGTCGTCGATCGCCGCCGCCCGGCCGCCTGCGTCGCTGGCCGGAAACATGCCACCACGGCAATAGCCGGTAACGCGCATGCCGTGATCTTTGATCACCTTCGCGGAATTGGCGAGGCCGTAAGCCGCAACCTGATCGCGCCAGGGATCAATCGCGTTAATGCCGTGGCGCGCGCAGGCCTTGACTGCCTCACCCAGGTTCCATTGTTGCCGGACGGTAGCGAGATTAATCGATAAACCTTCGAGAGACCTCATGTGTGGACCTGCCTTATGATGATCTGCCTCTTCTTGCTGTAGCCAAGAGGCACTAGAGCGCGGATGAGAAGGCCTGGTTGACCCAAATATTGCTGAGCTTGGCGAGCGAAGCGAGGGATTCAGGATTGATTTTTTCTCGCCCGGATAAGGCGCGAATTTTCCGGGTAGAGGAGCGCGTGAGTTACGCGCCGGTCCGAATCCTGGCTCGAGGCGCAGCATCACCTCGCTATCCCAATCACATGTTCGGCCACGGAGATGCTTGAGTATCACAGGCGGCTGATCGCAAGCGCTCCGCCCACATCGATGACACTTCCGGTTGAGAAAGCGAGATCGCCCTTGGCGAGCGCGGCGACTGCGGCCGCGACATCGGCTGGCTGGCCCCAGCGCCTGGCCGGTACCAGACCCTGTTCTATCAGCGAGTCGTATTTCGCGACTACCGCGGCTGTCATATCGGTCTTGATGATGCCGGGGCGCACCTCGAACACCGCGATGTCCTCGCTCGCAAGCCGCACCGCAAAGCCTTCGATCGCCATCGCAAGCCCGGCCTTGGAGATACAGTACTCGATGCGGCTGGTTGAGACCATTTCGGCCGAGCACGACGAGATGAAGATCAGCGCTCGCTTGGTACCACCGCCGCGCGCGATCATGCGCTTGGCCACCGCCTGGCCCAGGAAGAACGAGCCACGCAGGTTGACGCCCATTACGATGTCGAAATTGGCCTGCGTGGTCTCCATAAGATCGAGCCGCGTAGGCGGCGCGATGCCGGCATTCGAGACCAGCACGTCGATCGGCCCGAGCGCGGCCTCGACCACGTCGAGGACGCGGGCGTGGTCATCGACATTGCCGACGTCGCCGGCGACAAAGGTGGCACTAGCCCCGTGCGCGGAGAGCTTGTTGACCGCAGCCCTCGCGACCTGGTCATCGCGTGTGCCGGTGATCGCGACGTCGAGCCCGCCGGCCGCTAAGGCTTCGGCGATGGCGAGGCCAATGCCGCGGCGTCCACCGGTGACTAGGGCGACGCGTCGTCCGCTACGCTGATTCATCTCGCTCCTCGCGATCCAAAAAAGGTCGGATAGGGTTTATTCTCGGCCCGACGTTGTACATAAACGGCGAGCTCGCGCATGTGGTAGTCGCCCCACATAGTTGCCTCACCGCACGGATTGTTGCGGCCCGGCGACACGTAGTCCCACCCGTTCGGCCGGTGATACTGGCTGTGGAGCACGAGTCCCTGGTGGTTGGGATCGTGGCTCAAGTAGCGGTCGGACAGCAAAGTGCGCAGCACCGTCAGGCCGGCTTGAGTGTATTTTTCGGCGTCGCTGCGCTTGGTCGCGACGCGCCAGGCGCCAAAGCGCAAGAGCCCCTGCGCGGCGATTGCAGCGGCTGAAGAGTCGACCGGCTCGATGTCGTTCTCAGGCTCGGACTCGCGCGCGTAGACGTCGCCGAGATCGCGTAGGCCAGGGGCGCCCGTGTCCCAATACGGAATGCCGTCGGTCGCCGTGTGGTCGATATAGAAGTCGCAGGTCGCGGCCCCTGCACGCTCCATCATTGCGACAATTTCTTGCTTGCCGCCAAACTGTGCAAGCTCCGCTTCCGGCACCGTCTCGATGTATTCGAGGAGCTCGGCATAGCCGGTCGCCGCCCAGCTCAGGCCTCGCATCCACGTGGAAAAGCCCGAATAACCCTGCTGGGTGCCGACGCAGCGAAACATGCCGTTCGCCACGTCGAAGATCGCCTCGTGCGCGGTGCGGCCACGCACGTCGTAGATGTCGCGGCCCTCGCCGTAGAACACTCCATATTTCGCGGTGGTGCGGGCATGCGCGACTAGGCGACCGAGCATCGAGATGACCTCGTCGCCCTCACCTTTCATCACATGCCCGAGCTTATGCGCGAGCGCGAGCGCACGCAGCGTGCGCATGGTGTCGATGAACAGCGAATGAGGGCCGTTGAACGACTGGATGAAGCCGAAGCCGCCTCCGAGCTCGGTCCAGCGCCGCGCCTGCACGGCGCCAGAGCATTTGAGTGCGAGCTCGATATATTCCATCTGCCAAGGATCGCGCGGGATGCGGCCCTCAAGCACGAGGCGACGCAGATTGCCGTATGTCGAGATCTGGTTGAAGCCGTGGTCGTGCACGCCGAAATGGGTGACATGGGTCGGCATTTCGGCGCGTATGCGTTCGATCGCCAAGTCAAGGAAGCGCTTGTCGCCGGTCGCATCGAACTGCAGCACGGCGCTGCCGAACTCGAACCCCTGCGTCCAGTCTGTCCAGCCGCGCGGCTGGTATCGGCCCTTGACCGTGTGCACCGGCGCGCCCTTGGAGCGGTCCATGGTGCGGTCGATCGAATCGATCTTCGCGGCGGAGGCCTCCCACATGCGGCGGATCTCCGGCATCAGATCCGCCGGACGCAATTGTGTGTTGATCTTCATTGATAAGAGCCCTTCCTTTACCTCTCCCTGCTTGCGGGGAGAGGTCGACGCGTGAAGTGCATCGGGTGTATGGCTCTCTCCACAGCTCAAAATTTCATTTGGAGGCCCCTCACTCCGACCCTCTCACTGTAAAAAACGGGAGAGGGAGAAGGAGTGCAGCATCCACCAAGTCTCCCGGTCAGCGGATGACGCGCGCGCCCTTGCCCTTCATGATGGCTTCCACTTCCTTAACGTTGACCATGGAGGTGTCACCCGGCGTTGTCATCGCCAAGGCGCCGTGGGTGGCGCCATACTCGACCGCGGCCTGCGGGCCCTTGCCTTCGAGGAACGCGTAGGCGAGCCCCGAGGCGAAGCCATCGCCGCCACCGACGCGGTCATAGATCTCAAGGTTTTCCCGCAACGGCGCCTCGTAGAACTCGCCGCCGGCCCAGATGATCGCGCCCCAGTCGTTGAAGGTCGCGGTCTTGGCATTGCGCAACGTCGTCGCCGCGACCTTGAAGTTTGGGAACTGATTGACCGCGGTCGCGATCATCTTTTTGAAGTTGATCGGATTGATCGACGAGATGTGTTCATCGAGCCCCTCGACCTCAAAGCCCAAGCAGGCAGTGAAGTCCTCTTCGTTGCCTAGCATCACGTCGACAAAGGGGGCGATGGTACGGTTGACCTTCTGCGCGCCCTCCTTGCCGCCCTGCCGCTTCCAGAGCGAGGCACGGTAGTTGAGGTCATAGGACACGATCGTGCCGTACTTTCGCGCGGCTTCCACCGCCTCGATCACCGCCTCCGCGGTGTTGGGTGCGAGCGCGGCAAAGATACCGCCGGTGTGGAACCAGCGCACGCCCTCCTCGCCAAAAATCTTGTCCCAGTTCACCTCGCCGGGCCTGATCTGCGAGGCGGCCGAATGGCCGCGGTCCGAGCAGCCGAGCGCAGCGCGCACGCCAAAGCCCTTTTCGGTGAAGTTCAGGCCGACGCGGGTGTTGGCGCCGATACCGTCGAACTCGCGCCAAATAACGTGCGAGGTGTCGACCCCGCCCTGCCAGATGAAATCCTGTACTAGCCAGCCGAGGTCGTTCTGAGGCAGCGCTGTGATTACCGTAGCGCGTTTGCCCCAGCACTTGCGCATGGCGCGCGCAACGTTGTATTCGCCCCCGCCCTCCCACACCTGGAAGCTGCGTGCGTTGCGCACTCGACCGAAACCGGGATCGAAACGCAGCATGACCTCACCGAACGACGCGCAGTCCCACTTGGTTTCGCTGGCGCGACGGATCTTGAGAAACTCGCTCATGCTTCATTTCCCTCGGATGGTCTGTATCAACTGGATGGTCTCGCGCACCTTCTTCTCGATGCCCGCATAGTCCTTGGTGTCGAGAAGCTCCTTGGTGATCAGCTTTGAGCCGATGCCGACGCAGGCGACCCCCGCCTGGAACCACTCGCGCAGCGATTTTTCGGTCGCGTCGACACCGCCGGTCGGCATGATGCGAGTCCATGGGCACGGCGCCAGCACCGACTTGACAAAATCCGGCCCGCCGACCGAATTGCCCGGGAAGATTTTCACGATCTCGCACCCGAGCTCCTCGGCGTAGTTGATCTCCGACATCGTGCCACAGCCCGGGCTATAGGGGATCTTGCGCCGGTTACAGACCTTGGCGATGTCGGCATTGAGGAGCGGCCCGACTACGAACTTCGCGCCATTGCAGATGTAGACGCCCGCGGTCGGCGCATCGACCACAGAGCCGACACCCATGATGACGCTTTTGTCGGCCTTGGCGAAATGTCGGGTCACCTCCAGGAACACCTGGGGGGCGAACTCACCGCGATTGGTGAATTCGATGCACTTGGCACCACCGTTGGCGCAGGCCTGGATCACGTTCTTACAGACTTCGACATCGGGATGATAGAACACCGGGATCACGCCCTGATCCATCATCGCCAGCAGCACTGAGATGCGGTCGACTAGCATTTTTGATCTCCTCAGCGGTAACGGCGCTCCCGCGCGGCCTCGCGCAGGGTAAACGATTAATCGCATACGACGGCGGATGACCGCCGAAACCGACGGTTACGATCCTTCGTCGGCAAGGTTACGGTCACTATCGATCGAACTATTCATGCTGGGCGTCGAACATTGGGATGGGTACCAAAGAGAAGTTCATGCGTCCCACCACGCTGTGGCGGCAACCCGGCTTGATGAACAAGGAGGTCAAGCATGCATGGGCCGGAGGCAATCGACCCCGCGCAAGTTCGTCGAGCAGCGAACCATATGGCGCGGGGCACGGTCCATAACGTTCAGATCTTTAGCTCAGGGACGTCGAGCCACTTACGCTCGGCCCAGCTTTTGAGGCCGAGTTCGGCGAGCTGAACGCCCTTAACGCCTTCGACCAGGTCGAAGGTCCATGGCGTGTCAGCGACCAAATGACGGATGAAGTCCTCCCATTGGATCTTAAAACCGTTGTCGTATTCGATGTTGTCCGGAATCTCTTCCCACTGGTCATAAAAGTTCATGGTCTGCGGCACGTCCGGGCTCCATACGGGGCGCGGCGTGTTAACCCGGTGCTGGGTGAAGCAGCGCGTGAGACCCGCGACGGCGGAGCCTTGCGTGCCATCGACCTGGAACGTGACTAGATCGTCGCGCCGTACCCGCACGCACCATGACGAGTTAATGTGGGCGATCACGCCGTCTTCGAGCTGGAAAGTGGCGTAGGCGGCGTCGTCGGCATCGGCCTTGTAGGTCTTGCCCTGCTCGTCGACGCGGCTCGGAATGTGCGTCGTGCCGAAGCAGCTCACTGCCTGCACCTTGCCGAACAGGTTGTCGAGCACGTATCGCCAGTGGCACAGCATGTCGACGATAATGCCGCCGCCCTCAGCGTGCTTGTAATTCCAGCTCGGCCGCTGTGCCGGCTGACCCCAATCGCCTTCGAACACCCAATACCCGAATTCGCCGCGAACCGACAGCATGCGGCCGAAGAAGCCGGAATCGCGCAACATCCTGATCTTGCGCAGACCGGGCAGGAACAGCTTGTCCTGGACGATGCCGTTTTTGACCTTGTACGCCTTGGCGAGCTTCGCCACCGCGACCGCCTTCTCCAACGAATCGGCAAGCGGCTTTTCACAATAGACGGCCTTGCCGACCTCGATAGCACGCGTGATCAGGCCGGCGCGAATCTGAGTGGTCGCCGCATCAAAGAACAACTTATCGTTCGGGTTCTTCAGCGCCGCATCGAGATCGGTGGTCGAACGCTCGATGCCGTACTGCTTGGCAAGTGCTGCGATTTTTTCTGCATTGCGCCCGACGAGGATCGGATCGGGCATCACGCGGTCGCCGTTCGGCAGAGCGACGCCACCCTGCTTGCGTATGGCGAGGATCGAGCGCACCAGGTGCTGGTTGAGCCCCATACGTCCGGTGACGCCGTTCATGATGATGCCGAGGCGATGGACGGTCATTGATCAGTTTCCTCTGTTTGAACGGGTCCGAGTCCTTGAGTAGCCAAAGGTTATAATAAAAAAGGAATGATGTGCCGCCACTCAACCAAAACAGATTGATTGAAGCTCGGTGACATTTCAACAAACCGCCCGACGGTCTCGATTACCTTACCCGAATGCCGCAAACGACAATGCAAGGCAAAACCCTCACCGGGCAACACACAAAGGATACCTATGTTGTCTGATGCAAATCAAAGACTCTTCGAGGCTATTCTGCTTCGAAGCCGGGTCAGAAAGTTTGTGGTCCGGGGGTCGAACGGGGACCTCGGGGAGGTTCATTCGTCGACCGAAGAATGGTTGCCTGTTTCGAGTGCGCCATCCGATGCAGACCTTGAAGTTTGCATCGTAGATTTTGACGCATTCTGCACGCATTGGAGTTCCCGTGCCACAAAGATAAAGCCGGCTGGTTCGATGCTATGACGAAAAAGCGCCTCGATATCCAGCCGACGCATTGGCGCAGATGGACCTGACGCCCA
>Ga0207783_1000065_pt1 | contig 17637 bp, 14 predicted proteins | sample LuqExpMetageno63_FD_187820 | JGI IMG/M metagenome (GOLD analysis project Ga0207783, IMG submission 187820) | Tropical forest soil microbial communities from Luquillo Experimental Forest, Puerto Rico - Sample 63 (SPAdes) | ecosystem: Environmental > Terrestrial > Soil > Tropical forest ... | reverse complement strand
GCAGCGTCGTAATTAAGCTAGTTGCAGAGGAGCTGATAATTCAGCAATGCAACCGGGACCACTCGACAATCTAATCCGAAATCCGTGCAATTTGACTATTGCGCCTACAAGACTGAGGCCTAGCCCAAATCCGGGCTCGGTCCGGCTTTTGTCCGATCGGTAGAACCGGCGCATCACGAGTTCCGTATCGCCGTCGGCGATGCCCGGCCCACTGTCGGCCACGCGAATTACTGCATCAGCGTTTTTGCGCGACAGAGACAGCATGACGCGTCCACCTTCCGGGGTGAACTTCACCGCGTTGTCGACGAGATTGGCAAGCGCTTCGAATAGGAGGTCGCGGTCGGCATACGCATAGAGATTCTCATTGGCCTCCAGCGACATGACGAGTTTCTGTCCTCTGAGATTGGCTCATACAGCTCATGGACCTCCCGAAGAAGATCGACCAAGGCAACTTTGCGGAAGGCGTCGAACCGTCGCGTATGCTCGATTTCCGAAATCCGAAGCAAAGCGGTGATAACCGCAAGCGACTGATCGAGACGTACAATCGCCTGGTTGATGACCTCGCGCAATTCTTCCGGCGTTTTTGCGTTGTCTCGTCCGCGCTCAAGGCAAATACGAACGCGCGTCAGGGGCGTTCGTAAGTCGTGCGCGATATCATTGCCTACGGACGCGATGCTTTTCACCAGCGTCTCGATTTCATCCAGCATTTTGTTGACGCCGGAAGCGAGCTTGTCAAATGGACCGTTCGAATCTCTCGTCGGTAGCCGCTCGCGCAAGTCGCCGGCCATGATCCGCTGCACCCGGCCGTTTACGAGCCTGACTCGCCGCTGAGCGCGCACGCTGAGAAGGATTCCCGTCGCGATGCTCAAGGCGAGCGCCGGAATTAAACCCAAGGTTAACGTCTCTCGGACGATCCGCTCAAACTGGACCACCTCAGAGACGTCGCGGCCTACGACGACCGTGTCCCGTTGGCAAGCCGGTGCGCAACCGCGCGGAATATCGCTCGCTCGGATCCCCGCGCCTCCAATCTCGTGAGCCGAACGTATTGCTGTGCCGCATCGACCCGAAGATCGCTCGGTAAAGCTCGAATGTTTCCTGCGATGCGTTGGCCGTCCGCCCCGAACAGAGCAGCAAGTCTGACCCCGCGTGTATCCTCCTGCAGATGATCCTCGACAGCTTGGATAACAGCATCACGTGTGGAAGCGCGCTCTATACGCTCCATCGCTCCCGTAACGAGTGTATCGATATTCTGGGTCGTGAACCGGATCGTCGCGAACAACGCGAACCCGAACATCAGCAACGTGCACAAGGCAAACGCGGCGGACGCACCGACCGCCCAGCGGAAGGTAGTCGTTCGAACGAACTCAGGAAGAGGCAGGCGCACGGAGAATAAATCCTTCGCCTCGGATACTTTGTATCATGGGCTGGTCGGACGGGAGGTCCGCTTTCCGGCGCAGTCGGCCCATATGCACATCGACGAGATTGCTTTTTGGGACGATTTTGTAGTTCCACACTTCCTCGAAAAGCATTGCCCTGGTCAGGAGCTGATCCTTGCGGCGCATCATGTATTCCAACAACCGAAATTCTCGCGGCAAAAGCTCTATTGTGCGATCGCCGCGTTTGACCGTCCGTGTCAGCAAATCGATTTCGAGCGGGCCGACTTTCATTTTTGTGTCAGCAACATCGGCCGGTCGACGCAGAAGCGCTTCGAGTCTCGCAACCAGTTCTCCGAGTGCAAATGGTTTCGTGAGATAGTCATCGCCTCATGCCCGCAAACCACGGATGCGATCGTCAACTGCACCGAGCGCACTAAGCACCAGTACCGGTTTGGAGACGTGTTCCTGCCGCATGACCTCTATGATCGTGAGACCATCGATGCCGGGCAACATCCGGTCGACGATCATTGCATCGGCATTGCCTGCACGCGCCTTGTCGAGTCCCTGTATTCCGGTTGAAGCCCAATCGACGTCGAACCCCCGATCGGCAAGCTCGGCGGCGATTTCGTGAGCCGTATCGGCGTCGTCTTCGATAAGCAATATTCGCGGCATCGTGACCGCCTTTTGGGGCGCCGCGTATTCTAATCCGTTTTCGGCTGTGTCCATAGCAGCGATCCCGGTTCCGCAGTGGCCGAATTGCGGCATATTTAGATAACCAATTCGATATGCGCTATTAAATTGCAGTTTAATGTCCGGGGTAGCATCCGGCTGGTCCGGGAAAACACGCGATCCAACTGCAATACGTGTGGACTCTTCACTAGCGCCGCGGTTCGGCGTGCCCTTCGCGTCGACCGATCATCGCGAGCACACAACAATGCACGTGTGTAAATCCGAATTTAGGACTGTGAATGGCCATTTAGTAGCAAATCGCTTTCCGTCGCCACATCTTCCGTCGTGCATCACCTTTGATGCAGAAATAGGAGATGACCATGAAGAAGCTCATTCTTGCAGTGGCGATGATCGGTGCGGTTGCTTCGCCGGCGTTCGCGCAGTCGTACAGCGGCGGCTATGGCACGGGCAACCTGTTGCCGGACGCTCAGACCAGCCGTGCAGTGAGTGACTCCAGCCTGAACGCGAGCGCCGAAGCCCGCGACGTCGCGACGCAGGCGGTCCAGGTCGCTCCCGATGCCGACAACAGCTGCTTCGCGTCGCCAGCGTCGATGAACTTCACGTCTTGCCGGGGCGACTAACGTAATCCGGTCGGTATTGAGTCTCAGCGCTGTTCTTGCGCTGAGACTCAATTCATCAGGTGCGCGCCTGTGTTTCAATTTCTGCGCAAACTGAGGAGGACTATTCAGCGAAGTTCATTGATTATTCGTACCGCTCGGCTGCGGCATGAGCGACGCCGTCTCTCTCGTCCTTTCCTTTATCGTGTCGCTGACATTGACTCCGATGATGTGTTTGCGCCTGTTGAAGCATGATTCGGAACAGCACCCACTTTGATGGCACCGAAGTGCCGGTGGAGGAGCCGTCCACAGCATCAGAAGCTGCCCACTTTTTAGTCCGCTATGGGCCAATACCCGACGTTCTTCCGGTGCCGAGCCCGATTGATTTTAAAGGCCCACCTAACTGCCCTTGCAAATGGGAGGGTGGCTTTCTGGCGGTGCCGGGTGAGCCTTTCTGTATTCAAGGAGCTTTGGTTCAAGGACTTCTGCCGGCCAGAACTTCGGCGTGCCGATTTCTTTCAAGCACGACTCATTCCAATATAACCCTGCAAATGAGAGGCTCTGGCCGGCGCCTATCGCTTTGGTTACGCTCTTGACATCGCCTGCCTCCGGATAGACGTACAGTGTCGTCGGACCGTCCTCCACCATCGCAATAATTCGTTTGGCTTCCGAGGGGGACCAAGACGTACAGCCATCGCTGCGCCCTCCCTCGTAATTTAACAGTTTTCCAAACGGAACGTATCCGTCCTGGCTGGCGTACGGACTGTGCGGATCCTTACGAAGGCATACCCCCTTCAACAACACAGCGGCATGTCCGCCGATCTCGCGCTGTCTGGCGTTTGCTGTCTCGCCCTCGCCGTCAAATTGGACAAAGGAACGCGTCAACATCGCGTCCTCTTTGGCTGAGGCTCGATAATAACCTTTGAAGGATGTTTTCGTCTCTGCCGTCATATAGGCTCCGCCAGCCGTTAATCTTGAATCCATCGCGTTGCTGAAGTTCTTCGCGCATCGCCTTCCGTTCGAAAAATCCGCGACGCCTTCCAAATCTCGACCCCCGCCGTGGCCGGCAGAAACCGCACGAAACTCGCGTTCGGCCTCACAAACAACGTAGAATCTCCGCCCCACCTTGCCATCGCCCAGATCGTTCGGACGCGTCGCATCCATTGCGAAGTAGCAGGGATTGTTGACGAGGCCTTCCCTCACTTTTCGCAGGTATAGTTCGCGCGCCCTCTGCAACACGACTTCCGCAATTTGATCGTCACCCTCGCCGACGTGCTCCTTCAGCCACCTCGGAACGTCGCCAGATTGGCTGGCGGCAAAGCATTGCGACGATGCCCAAGGAGCCACGGTCATGAGGCCGAAGATAGCCACCAGGTTCGCAATGAGAGACCTCGTTTGCATGGCATCTACCTGATGTTGAATTGGCCGGGCACTTCCAGCGATTTGGCAAGACTCGGAAAATCGACATCGGACGTCCGGGCAAATTGGTCCCGCATGGTCTATTCCTCCTCCCATTTCGCGCGGCGATTCTCCCTGAACAGCTTGTTTTTGGCCGACGCCGGCGTGTCCGTGTCCGGCCGGACATGCAATTGTCGTCTAGCCCACGACATCCGGGATCACCCAGGGACCGCCGGGATCACCCAGGGTATGACGAACTGCTGGAAGGCGACCAGCGCGCTTATCACGATCGTCAAAAGGATGCTGTGCCAGAACGTACGGGCAAAAACTACGCCCTCATGGCCTTTGAGGTTGGTGACCGAGACGCCTGTCGCGATGTTCTGCGGCGAGATCATCTTGCCCATCACGCCGCCGGTTGAGTTCGCTGCCGCGAACAACACCGGGTTCAGATCCAACTGGCGCGCCGCGACCACTTGCAGGTTGCCGAACAGCGCGTTGCCCGACGTGTCGCTGCCCGACAGCATGACGGCGACCCAGCCGAGGAATGGCGAGAGCAAGACGAACAGTAGACCTGTCGACGCAACAGCATGGCCCAGCGTGTACGCGATGCCAGAGTAGTTCATCAGGTACGCAAGCCCGACGATGAGCATCACCGTTATGACTGCAATCCAAGCCTGCCTAATGGTTGTCGCGATGCATTCGAAAAAGGCCGCGGGCGAAAGCCCGACGATTGCCGCGGTTATGATCGCGGCCAACAGGATTGCTGTTCCGGTGCCCAGTGGCTGAAACGCCCAGATCGCAGCATACGGCTTGTTGTCGTATAGCGTGATCGAGATCGCATTATGCAGTCCCGGCCATTGGACATTCTGCTGGCCAATCGATGCCCAGCCGAAATGGGTCCACACGATCACGATGGCCGACACGAGCAGCCAGGGAATCCAGCCCTGCCAGGGCGCGACATTCGACCTGCTTTCGCGAGCGAGCGCAGCGTCCTGAACTTGAAATTCCGGGTCGGGCGCAGGCCGCCACACTTGCAAGAACAAGAGCGTCACAATCAGCGAGCCCAGGGACGCGAGCACGTCTGTGAGCGCGTAATCAAGCCAGTTGGAGGCAATGAACTGGGAAACGGCGAAGCTGCCGCCCGACACCAGCAGGACCGGCCACAGCGCACGCACGGACCGCATGCCGCCGTAAACCGCCATGACGTAGAACGGCAGGATGATCGCCAGCACGGGCAGCTGACGGCCGATCATCGCGCCGAGTGTGGGGGCAGGAAGGCCGGTCACCGCGCCCAACACGGTCACCGGAACACCGAGCGCGCCGAAGGCCACCGGCGCTGTGTTGAAAATCAGCACAAATACGAGAGCCTCGAGTGGCGGAAAGCCGACGAGGATCAGAAGCGAACTGGTGATTGCGACAGGGGTGCCAAATCCCGAGACGCCCTCGAGCAGCGCGCCGAAGCAAAAGCCGATGACGACGAGCACGACCCTCCGATCGTTCGGCAGGTGCTCGAGAACCCACGCCCGGAACGCATCAAAACGCTCGGTTTTGACCGCGATATTGTACAGAAGCAGCGCATTCACCACGATCCACATGACAGGCCATAACGCCAATGTGGCACCGGAGGCGACTGAGTTGAGGGCCAAACCAATCGGCATTTTCCAAAAGCCGACGGCGACGATCAGTCCCGTGACAAGACCGGCCAGGGCTGCCTCCCAAGCCGGTCGGCGCAGAACACCAAGCAGGAGCAAGACCGCCACGATTGGTAAAGTTGCGACGATAAAGGACAGCCCGAGGCTGCCGCCTACAGGCGTCAATAGCTGCTGGAACATTTACGCCTCCTTGCGTCGCAACAACCCGTGGATGGAGCAGTTCCTCTTGGAAGGCATCAAGCGTGGCATCGATGGCGGATAGGATTCCCGCTCGATGTTGCGGAGGTCAACTCACAGCATAGCGAGCGAAGTCGCCACGAGTCCGGCTGGACGTCGCAGACAAGGCCAAGGAAAACCTCTACGCGGCCGTGCTGCGAGATGGGCGACGCTGGCCGAGATGTAGATCGGCGCCGAGTTGCACAAACTGATTAATCGAAAACCTTGACGCCGCGATCATCCAATCCAAGTCCCCGCATAGCGGAGGAGCGGTCGACACATGGTTCGAATGCGATCTATCTTGTCACCCGCCATTTGCCGGTGTCCGGTCACGAGCGCCTGTTTGGCAGCGGTGATCGGACTGTGACGCAATGAGGTCGATCGGATGTCGAAGTATATTGCCGCGGTTATGCAAGCGGGATCCTATCCAGACGATGCGCTCAAGTCCGCGGCGAAGGCGGCCGGACTAATCCGAGAGGCGGCTTCTCGCGGCGCCCGGCTTGCGGTTTTTCCGGAGGCGTTCATTGGGGGATATCCAAAAGGCGCGGCGTTCGGCGCGCCCGTCGGGCTTCGTAAGCCGCAAGGCCGCGACGCGTTTCGGCTGTACTATGAAGCGGCCATCGCCCTAGATGGCGAAGCCATCAAGACGATCGCGGCGGCGACGGCCGAGACCGACGTCTTCGCCGTTGTCGGCTGTATCGAACGAGATGGCGGTACGCTCTATTGCACCGCGTTGTTCTTCGACGGTGTGCGAGGCCTGGTCGGGAAGCATCGCAAGCTGATGCCAACGGCGGCGGAGCGACTGATTTGGGGTTTCGGCGACGGCTCAACCACGCCGGTCTTCAACACGCCGCTTGGCCGCGTCGGCGCAGTGATCTGCTGGGAAAATTACATGCCGATGCTGCGCATGTACATGTTCTCGAAGGGCATTTCCATCTACTGCGCGCCCACCGCCGATGATCGCGATACCTGGCTGCCGTCGATGCAGCACATCGCCCTCGAAGGCCGCTGCTTCGTGTTGACCGCGTGTCAGTACATCACGCGCGGACAATATCGCAACGACCATGAGTCGGCGCTGGGCGACAATCCCGAGACCGTAATAATGCGCGGCGGCAGCGCTATCCTCGATCCGCTCGGACGCGTGCTCGCTGGCCCGGATTTTTCCGGAGAGACCATTCTCTATGCCGAGATCGACCTCGACCAGATAGCGCGCGGAAAATTTGACTTCGATGCTACCGGGCACTATGCGCGGCCCGATGTCTTCCAACTCATCGTTGACGATCGGCCGAAGCGTGCGGTTTCCAGCCTTGAGGAATGGCAGGACGTTTCCAAATAACAAAGCCTGGCAGTCAAGTAGGCGCATTCCGGCGCGATGCATGAGATCAAGCATATCTCGTGCGCAGGGACGAGATCGTGCGCTTCGCTTCAGGCGCGGCGCACGGCAGATCTAGCCGAATGTCTGCGAACTCGCTTGGCGCCGTTTTGACCGCTATTGAGCCACCATGTTGCTTGACGACGACGGTCCGCGATTGACGAGCGCTACGCCGCCGGCGCAGGTCACCATCCCAAGCATCGAAATCGAGTCGAGCCGCTCATCGAAAAGGATGAAAGCGAAGAAGGCGGTTACAGCCGGCACCAGATAGAACAGACTTGCAAACCTGCTGGCCGAAGAGCGGCGAATGAGCCAATACATTAGTCCAACGGCGGCAATCGATAACACCAGCACCAGCCAGGCCATTGCGAAAATCAGCTCGCCGGTCCAGTGAATTTCGCGCGTCTCGAATGCAAAAGCGCCAAGCGTAAACAGTAGTCCCGCGCCAGCGTATTGGATGAGATTGCCGGTTCGCCAGTCGATGCCACCGCAATAGCGCTTCTGATATAGCGTGCCGAGCGTAATGCCAATCAGTGACAAGAAGCTTGCAACCCACCCAACGACAGAGCCCGCCAGCACGATGTTGCGGTCGTGCAGGACAAGCAAGACCCCAACCAACCCCAGCGCAAGTCCTACCCATTGCACCCGCCTGACTTTTTCACCCATGAAGCGGTTGGCGAGTGTGGAGGTCACGATCGGCTGGCAGCCGAGGATCAGCGCTGAGATCCCAGCAGGTACACCTTGACTTATCGCGGTGAACACACCGCCTAAACAAAGTCCGTGCACCAGCGAGCCTGCGACGAGGCTATGGCGGACCTCATCCCCATGAGGCCAACGTGCACGCCTGGCAAGTGCGATACCGCCTATGATGAGTACAGCGAACCCCATCCGCAGGGCCAGGAAGGTCAATGGCTCGATGTACGGCAGGCCGTAGCGGGCGCCGATAAATCCCGTGCTCCATAGGAGCACGAACAACGCGGGTGCGGTCGCTATCGCTAATCGAGTCAGCCGCATGCATCTCCGGTGGGATGGTCGTAACCTTCGACTAAAACGAGATCTGCAGTCTGGCTTGAAATGCAATCAGCGGAATCTCGAACGTCCGCTTCGGGTCAGAAGAGTCATAGTTAGGCGATGGCTTAAGGTCTGCCATAGCCCCAACCGTCAGAAGATCTCGGCCAAAAAATCAGCTCATCACATGTAAAGAGGCCCCGGTCTTTCGACCGAGGCCTCGCCCGCTCACCGTCCAACGATGGAGGGGTTCAGCGAGCGGACTCTTACACCATCGTCCATTTTGGAACTTTTGGCTGTGATGGCCATCACACCCATGCAGGCGCTCGGCGCGCCCCCAATCCGCTTCCTTGTGACTGGCATCACAGCCCGAATCGCAGATGAGGCGTTCAATACCTGCAGGCCAAGCGATGGAGGGGTCCATGCAGGCAGTGATGAGAATCGGGAGTTTGTTGCATCAGCCTAAGGCGATCCTGTCAGCGGAGAATCCGTTCTCCGCGCCCGACCGCGCAACTCTGAACCTGATCCGCGCACGGACCGAGCAGGTCGAGGCAGCGCGCCGGTACTGGGCTTGTCCCTTTGTGTAAGGCCGCACTACTGCGGTGGTTCGCAGCATGAGCAGTTGAATCCCCGCGGGGCGAGCTGCCCCATCGGTGCAGACGCCCGTTGCTATCTCATTTTGTGGATCGCTTACAGCGGCGTCACGCGAACGGAGACTTCCAGCCTCTGCCTCCCGGCGCCGAAAATTACCCCGTCGATCGGCGCCACGTCTGCATAGTCGCGTCCGATAGCCAGCACCACGTGATCATCGCCTGCCAACATGTCGTTGGTCGGATCCAGACCAATCCACCCTGCCTCATCGCCACACCAAACCATCACCCACGCATGCATCGCGTCGACACCTTCGAGCCGGATCGCGCCGATCCGCGTCGTGCGCAGATATCCGCTGACATAGGCGACCGGCAAGCCGAGGCCACGCATTCCAGAAATCATGATATGTGAGAAATCCTGACAGACCCCGCGACGCAGAGCGAACGACATCGGTGGAGTTGTGGACGCTGTGGTGGCGCCAATCTCATAGACGAACTCCCTCTTGATCCGATGCATCAGGTCAAGGGTGCCGTCGAGGATCTGCCGCCCTGCGGGGAAGCTTTTACATGCGTAGTCGCGAATTTCTGGATCGAGCGACACCTGCCGGCTGGGAAACAGAAAATGCGCAGGACCCAGTCCCGACAGGTCGATTGACACGAATGCCGCCCGCCGAACGTCTTCCCAAGACGGTGTCACCGCGGGCGTGGCGCGGCGCTCAACCGCGATACGCGCGTTGACGTGTACGGTCAGGGTATCGTGCGCCGTCTCCAGCGACACCCAGGACACGCGATTGCCGAAGAAATCGAAGCCCTCCCGCCGCTCTACCGGCGCAGGATCGATATCCAGTGCGCCGGCGTGCACGCGCTGACCGTCACGCCCGATCGGCGTCAGCCGCAGGACGTGCAGCGCATGCGCCACCGGCGCGGCGTAGTGATAGGTCGTGGTCTGGTGAACATCGTAAATCATTCCAGCACCTGCGATGCGTCGGAACGTTCGCGCGATGTGAAGTAGAGCGAAGCGACGGTGTCGGACAGCCGCATCAGCTCCTCTTCGATCTCAACCAACACGGCATCGTCGAGCACTTCCGGATCGGCCGTGCGCATGCGCGTGGCGAGCGCAGTCGCGACCTGCTCGGCCGGGGACAGGCGGCTATTGTCCCTGCCTCGCGACAGCGCGGCCAGGTGCGTTTCGATGCGGGCAAGTTGATAAAGGATCGATCGCGGATTGTTCGGGTCGAGCGCGACGAGATCGATGACGGGCGCGGGCGCCGCAACCATCACGTAACGCAGGCGATAGGTGATCTGGCTATCGGCTAGCTCGAGCAGGCAATCGAGAGCGGCGTCGAGGGCGCCACCGAAGGCGAAGCTGCGAATAAAACGGCAGGTGGCCAGCGCGCGCTCCAACCTGTGACCGAGTTCCAGGAAGCGCCAGCCGTGCAGCTGGCTCATGTTCTCTTGCGCCAATCCCGAGAACGAAGCGATGATCCGCAGCGCTCCGTTGACTCGCTCGAACATCGCACCCTCTTCGGGAATTTGCTCGAACGGGCGGTTGATGAGCTCGACCATTTCGGTAAGCGCCCGCCACGCATCCGGCGAGAAACGATCACGAATGACCGAGGCGGCGCCCTGCGCGCATCGCGCGAGCGTCGGCAGAGTGCCGGCAAGCTCGCTATGCTGTAATACTGACGCAGCGAGTAATTCCGGCCGCGGATCGAGCATATCGGACGGCGCCGAATCCCACGCTTGCAGCAACAGCCCGATGCGCTCGTTCACATTCGTGGCCAAGTCGTCGGCTTCAGCGGCGCGATTGATCAAGGCTCGCACCAGCCGCAACGTCGCTTCCGCGCGCTCCATGTAGCGTCCGAGCCAGAACAAATTGGATGCCGCACGACTGGGCAAGGTGCCGGTCGCGCGATTGATGACGATGCGGTCCGGGTGCGGCAGCAAGGTTACTTCGGCGACTGGCTTGTCCGACAGCACCCAGGCATCGGCCGTGCGGCCGCCGTGCTGCAGCGTCACGGCGCGCTCGTCGGCCTCGTCGGCGATGCGCACGAAGCCGCCGGGCATCACGCGCCAGCCGTCACCGGTGCGCGCCAGCATCAGTCGCAGCGAGAAGGGCCGTGGCACTAGGCCGCCGTCCGTCCAAACCGGCGTGGTCGACAACGTCACCGCCTCTTGTGCGACGAAATCGACCCCGCGGCGGCGGATTTCAGCGATGAAATCGGCACGCGCACTTCCGCTCAAATCGCGGCCGAGCACCACCGGTCGGTTGATATGCGCCGGCAGTTCGCCCGAAAAGGCCGGCGCAATTACCAGGTCGTCGAGCCGTTCGATTACGGACGAGCAAGCGACTGGATCGCCAAGCCACCACGTCGCTATATTCGGCAGCATCAAATCGCGGCCGAGCAACGCCGGCGCCAGCGCCGGGAGGAAGCTCAGCATCGCTCGCGCTTCGACAAGACCGGCGCCGAGCGAATTCGCCAGCACCACGGTGCCGTCGCGGATTGCCTGCACCAATCCCGGGACGCCGAGACGCGAGCGCGTGCTGAGCTCGAGCGGATCGGCGAAATCGGAATCGAGTCGTCGTAAGAGCACTTCGGCCCGCTTCAATCCCGACACCGTGCGGATGAAAACGCCGTCTTCGCGCACCACAAGATCTTCGCCCTCGACCAACAGGAAGCCGAGGTAGCGGGCAAGATAGGCGTGCTCGAAATAGGTCTCGTTGAGAGCGCCCGGTGTCAACACGCAGACCCGGGAATCGTCCCGCTTGTTAAACGACGACAATTCCAGTTGGAAAGCCTGAAAGAACGGGGCTACGCGTTCGACACGCAAGGCCCGATAAATGTCCGGCAATGCGCGCGACAGCGCGAGGCGGTTTTCCAGCGCGTATCCGGCGCCCGATGGCGCCTGGGTACGATCGCCCAAGACCCACCAGCGTCCGTCCGGCGAGCGACCGACGTCGACGGCGTAGAAGCGCAGGTGCGCGCCGCCCGAAGGCGTCACACCAACAAGCGGCCGCAGGAATTCCGGATTTCCAGCAACCACTGCTGCCGGCAGGCGGCCATCGCGCACGAGCTGCGCCGGCCCATAAAGGTCGGCGAGGATCGTTTCCATAAGTTCGGCGCGCTGTATCAGTCCGGCCTTTAGGTCGTGCCATTCGGTCGGATCGAGGATCAGCGGGATATGACTGAGCGGCCACGGTCGTGTCGCGCCGGCGGGATCTTCATACACGCGATAGAAAACCCCGGAATCGCGCAGATGGCGGTCGGCGGCGGCGAATCGCCGGCCGATCTCGTCTGCTCCGAGGCTCGCCAGCATCGTGAGGAACGGTTGCCAGTGCGGCCGCACCCGCCCTTCGCGGTCGAGCATTTCGTCGAAATGCCGTGGCCGCAGGCAGTGATAACCGGCGAGAAGCGGTTCTAGATCGTCGTCCGCTGAGGCGCTGTCGAGGTAAGCCATCAGACCTCAGAACCTTAGCGGCCGTCGCAGATCAAGCGTTGCCGGATATTCCAAGGAGCGCTCTTCCGGGGGAATCGCGAACGGTCCTGGAGTGTGACCACGGGGTTCGAAGCGGGCAAGGCGGCGGGCCTGTGCCTCGTAGGAATTCACCGGGAAGATTTCGTAATTGCGACCGCCCGGATGCGCGACGTGATACACGCACCCGCCCAGCGACTGGCCGTTCCAGCGGTCATAGAGGTCGAACGTCAGCGGAGCCTGCGGGGAGATGGTCGGCTGCAACGCGGCAGCGAGGCCCCAAGCCTTGAAGCGGACGCCGGCGACAAATTCACCGCGGCGCCCGGTGGCAATGAGCGGCACGAGACGACTATTGCAGACGACGGAGTGTCGCGCGGGATTAAGACCTTCGATTTTCACCTGCAGTCGCTCGACCGATGAATCGACGGAGCGCGTCGTGCCGCCATCCACACTCTCCTCGCCGAGCACGTGCCAAGGTTCCAGCGCCTGCCGAATTTCCATTTTGACGTTGGACGAGTCGATCGCACCATAAAATGGGAAGCGGAACTCGCGCTGCGCGTCGAACCATACTGGGTCGAAGTCATAGCCGGCATTGCGCAGATCAGTGAGCACGTCGACGAAATCCTGCCACACGAAATGCTCGAGCATGAAGCGATCGTGCAGCGCCGTGCCCCAGCGTACGAGGGGACCTTTTTGCGGCGCGCGCCAAAACCACGCCACCAGCGCCCGCAATAACAGTTGCTGCGCCGAGCTCATGCGCGCGTCGGGCGGCATTTCGAAGGAGCGGAATTCGACGAGACCGAGCCGCCCGGTCGGGCCGTCGGGCGAGAACAATTTATCGATGCAGATCTCGGCGCGATGAGTATTGCCGGTAACGTCGACCAGGAGATTGCGGAACAGTCGGTCGGTGAGCCACGCCGGCGATGGAGGGCACTCACCAGGCGACGGCACCATGTCGCAGGCGATATCGAGTTCGTAGAGCAATTCGTCGCGCGCCTCGTCCACGCGCGGGGCCTGGCTGGTCGGACCGATGAATAGTCCGGAGAACAGATACGAAAGTGACGGATGCTTCTGAAAATAGATGACGAAGCTCTTGAGCAGATCGGGCCGGCGCAGGAACGGACTGTCGGGCGCGGATTCGCCGCCGAGGACGACATGGTTGCCTCCACCGGTGCCCGTATGGCGACCATCGAGCATGAATTTGTCCGCGCCGAGCCGGGACAGCCGCGCTTCCTCGTAGAGGCCACGGGTCACCTCGACGCATTGGCGCCAGCTCATGCTCGGATGAATGTTGACTTCAATGACGCCGGGATCGGGCGTGACCTTGATGACGTTCAGCCGCGGGTCGGGCGGCGGCAGATACCCTTCCAGTAGAATCGGGAGACCAAGCGCCCCGGCGGTCGCCTCGATCGCCTCGAGGAGCGCGATATAGTCCTCCAGCCGTTCGACCGGCGGCATGAACACACACAAATGACCGTCGCGCGGCTCGACCGCGAGCGCCGTTCTGACCGGGACCTTGCTCCCCGCAATTCGCGCGTGCGTGGCGCTGCAGGGCGTAGGTACGAATTGTGTCACCGACAGCGCCGCCTCAGTACCGGACGCGCGTGCGCTCAGCGCCGCACGCGGTGCAAAGGGATCGAGCGGAATTACCGGCGTCTCATCAGCTGGCGCGACATAAGGCAGTGACTTCAGCGGCAGGCGCAGGCCGATCGGTGATTTGCCTGGCACGAGATAAAGCCGCTCGCGCCGCAGTTGCCAGAGTTCGCTTATCCAGCCGTCGCCCGCCTGCGCGCCCCAGCGCTGCAGCGGCAGGACGAAGCCGACTGGCGCACTGAGCGGCCGCTCGAAGTCACGAATGATGCGGGCTCGTTCGCCAGCATCATCGATCTTAGGATTGGTGAGATCTATGTTCGGCGGAAGCGCGCCTTCGCGCAACAGGCGATCGGCCGGATCCTCGTAAGCCGGATGCACGTAGTCGGCGGCGAGCCCAAGCCGCACAGTCAAACCTTCCGTGAAACGCCTGGCGTCGTCGATGCCCCGCGCGTGGCGCTCCGCCGCGGCGATCAGGGCAGCATTATTCCATAGCGGCACGCCGTCCTTGCGCCATAGGAGCGACAGCGCCCAGCGCGGTAGCGGCTCGCCCGGGTACCATTTGCCTTGGCCGAAATGTAAAAGCCCTCCAGGCGCGAAGCGGTCGCGCAGCCGGCGCACCAGCGTGTCGGCGCGAGCGCGCTTGTTGGGGCCGAGCGCGTCCGTGTTCCATTCCGCCGACTGGTAGTCATCGATCGAGACGAAGGTCGGTTCACCGCCCATGGTCAGGCGGACGTCATGCGCGCGCAAATCCTCGTCGACGCGATCGCCGAGAGCGTCGAGCGCGCGCCAGGCTTGATCGGAAAACGGGAAGGTGACGCGCGGCTTCTCGTCAATGCGCGTCAGCCGCATCGCGAAGTCGAAGTCGGCCTTGGCGGCCTCAACGGCGCCGCTGATCGGCGCCGCGGCACGATAATGGGGCGTGGCGGCGAGCGGGAGATGCCCTTCGCCGCACGACAGACCGGATGTCGGATCGAGACCGATCCAGCCGGCGCCGGGGAGATAGACCTCCGCCCAGGCATGCAGGTCTGTGAAATCCTCCGCCGCACCGGATGGCCCATCGAGCGCGGCGGTGTCCGGCTTCAACTGGATCAGATAACCGGAGACGAACCGCGCGGCGAGGCCAAGATGACGCAGGATCTGCACGAGTAGCCAGGCGCTGTCGCGGCATGAGCCCGACGCCTTCTCTAACGTCTCATCGGGCGTCTGCACACCCGGCTCCATGCGCACAAGATAGCGAATCTCGCGTTGAAGCCTCTGATTCAAGCCCACGAGGAAGTCGACGGTCGGTCGCGGCGTGCGATCGACAGAAGCGAGGAAATTGGAAAGTCGCCGGCCAGTGGTCTCGCAGTTCAAATAAGGTGCGAGTTCTTCGTTGAACTCGGCGGCATAGACAAAGGGATATTCGATCGCGGCCGGCTCGATGAAGAAATCGAAGGGATTGATCACCGACATATCGGCGATGAGATCGACCGTGATGCTGAATTCGGTGGTGCGCTCGGGAAAGACGAAGCGAGCGAGCCAATTGCCCACCGGGTCCTGCTGCCAGTTCACAAAGTGCAGGCGGGGCGTGACCTTCAGCGAATAGCTGGGCACGGGCGTGCGGCAATGCGGTGCCGGGCGGAGCCGGATGAGCTGCGGCCCGAGCGTCACCGCTCGGTCGTAGCGATAGCGGGTTTCGTGCAGCAATTTGACTCGAATGGACATACCCGGCGTCTCTCGGCATGGCCCCAGAAATGGAGCGCAATGCCAAGCAAACAAGCAATTTTCGGGCCGCAGGACCCACTCGCTGCCCCCCGAATTCGGCAGGCATTAAAAAAGTACAAACGATATCAGATAATTACTGCCCGGCCTACCGACACCGCGTTTGAGGCCGGCGGCTACGGCGCGCAGGGTTGCCGCTTCCCCTGAATCGCCGGCCTAGTGGATGCAGGCGTGGATGAACGAGAGCTTCACCACCACCGACGGCGACAGGACGAATGGGTAGAGATCGGGCACGCCCATACTTCGGTTCATGGAATTGACCGCGAACGTCAAAGGCAGCCAGGCATCGACAATGCGGTCGATCGGCGCGCGATAGGGATCGAAATCAATTTCGGCAGCAAGGTCAGCGCCCGACGTCACCCGCGGATGGACGCGCAGACCGAAGGCGCGCGCCGTCTCTAGGGTGTCGACCATGTGCAGGTAATGCGCCCAGGTCTCGGCGAAGTCCTCCCACGGGTGGCTGCTGGCGTAGGCTGAAATGAAATGGTCGCGCCAGTCCTGCGGCGGACCGCCAGCATAGTGCTGCTGCAACGCTTGCTGATAATTCTGCCTCTCGTCTCCGAACAGCGTGCGGAATTCACTGATGTGGGGCGCGTCCTTGATCAAGTGATCCCAGTAATAGTGCGCGATCTCGTGGCGGAAATGCCCGAGCAGCGTGCGGTAGGGCTCGGCCATATCGTTGCGCTGCCGCTCGCGCTCGACGTCGTCGGCCTCAGCCAAATTGATGGTGACGACACCGCCGGCGTGACCGGTCGTCACCGGACCGCTCGCCGGCGCCGCAAGGATATCGAAAGCGAGCCCATTTGGATCCTGCGGCTTTAGCGTCAACGGCAAATGCAGCAGCAAGAGCGTGTAGAATAGACGGTGCTTGGCGAGTTCGACCTTCCGCCAGTTCAGCAGATTCGAAGCTATCGACAGATCGGGGATGATCCGGTTGTGGCGGCAGGCTGAGCACAGGATGTCTTCCGCCTCGGCCGCGATCAACCAGTTACAAACGTAGTGCTCGGCATTGGCGCAGAAGCGATAGAGCCCTTTCGGCTCGGCCAGCGCCCGCCATGCCTTGCCCTCTTCATCGAGCGCGGTCACCGTCGCCTGTTCAGGCAAGTACCCCAACCAACGCCCGCAGCTTTCGCAGCGCGTGTTCTCGAAATAGAGCGGCTGGCCGCAGTGCTGGCATTCAAAGAGCTTCATTCAAAGAGCTTCATGTCGGCTGCGGCACGTTGATCTGGGTCTCACCAAAAACAGTCCCAATGACCGCCGGTTCCACCCCAGGTGCACAAGCATGGGCATGGGTTTCGTTCGACGGCAGCGTCGATGCTCAACCCGGCGCTGATGAAAACGCCGGCCATCGCCGCGACCCCGTTACATCCGCAGCGTATTTGCGCGCAAGCGCGCTCAGGCGCCATTTTGATTTCGATCATAGACGGATGCCAGACAATCTTTATTGGATGACACGCCGGGAATACACGTGGGAGGTCGCAGTGCCCTCACCTGATAATTCTGCGCATCGATCAATTTATGTCTATGAAATGATGCGGCGGTTCGGCATCGACCCGGCCGAAGGCGTGGTGCCTCGCCTCAGCATGGCATACATGACCGCGGTTCGCCGTTGCCAAGCCTGCCGCGCAAAAGACGAATGCCGCAGATGGCTCGACAGCATGTTCCCGGTGAGTATTGTCCCAAGCTTCTGTTCGAATGAGGATATTTTGTTCGAACTGCGCGTCAATCATCCCGGGCGTGCGAAAGCTGCGGTCGACTATTGTGCTTGCATTGCTGACCTTGAACTCTTTGTGAATGAAATCAACGAAACTCTGTTGGACAAGGCTGCAGGTGACCAGCTGGTCGCCGAACTCAAGTCTCGAAAGGCCCGACTGTGCGATCAAATCGAGAAGCTTCGCTGCAAACCTTCGC